>JAEEGL012227086.1_pt1 | contig 17226 bp, 13 predicted proteins | sample 9134231 | NCBI WGS metagenome assembly JAEEGL01 (sample SAMN16246548, study PRJNA631951) | gut metagenome | biome: gut microbiome; feature: rumen; material: fiber-attached | host: Bos | place: Iran: Karaj | collected 2018-10
AAAGGGCAGGCAAACGACAGCGCGACGGCTGAGGGCTTCGTAGGCGCTCTCGCGGATCACGCGAAAGACGACACGGGCGACATCTCCTCGTTCATCTCGGGCATCGACCTCGAGGACGGCGGAAAGATCATCGGCCACCTTCTCGGCAATAAGGCAGACGCGACAACGACTGCAGCCGCAGAAAAAGCGGGCGTTGAAAAAGGCGTCGCGGGCAACATTCTCTCCGCGGCGGCTCCCCTTCTCATGAGCCTTCTCGGACAGACGGCATCTTCCGGCGACAACGCGTCGTCCAACAACGCGTCCGGGATCGGCGGTCTGATCGGTTCCCTTCTCGGAAACCTCGACCTCGGCAGCCTCCTCGGCGGACTCTTCGGCGGCGGCAGCGATTCCGACAGCTCCGGCGGTCTGACTGAGCTCACCTCTTCCGACGGCAAGAAAAAGAAGAAGAAAAAGAAGACGGAGACAGAAGAGAGCAGCGGCGGCATCCTGAGCTCCATCCTCGGACTTTTCAAAGGCTGATAAAAATTTTTGCGCGGGCACGCAAACGTGCCCGCGCATTTTTTCATTTTCTGGTTCCGAAAAGTCCTCTGAATATCTGACGCCCGATCTCGCGTCCGAAGGAACTTGCGGCGGAGCTTGCCGCCTTTCCGAGGGCGGAATTCTTGCGCTTCGACGCTTTTTTCTTTTCCTCTTTTTCCTTCTCGCGTTCAGCCTTTTCTTCCGCCTTCTTCCGTTCCGCTTCCTCCTTGGCCTTCGCCGCTTCCTCGGCTGCCTTGGCGGCCTCCTCAGCTTCGCGCTCCCGCTCCTCCGAAATGATCTCGTACGCGCTCTCGCGGTCGACGATCTCGGTGTATTTTTCATAGAGCGGGCTGGAGGCGACGACGTCTCTCACAACGGCGTCGTCGGCGATACTCATGGAACTTCTCGGAGGAAGTATTCCCGCGCGCTCGACGACTGTCGGTATGCCGTCGGGGTCGAGCACAGAGACGAGCGCCTCACCGACTGCAAGCTCCTGGAGCACCCTTTCCGTGTCGAACGCCGGGTTGACTCTGAACGACTTCGCGGCGTAGCGCAGAGCTTTCTGCTCGTTCGGCGTATAGGCTCTGAGCGCGTGCTGTACGCGGCTTCCGAGCTGGCCGAGAACGCTCTCGGGAATATCCGCGGGGTTCTGGGTTATGAACCAGACGGAGACGCCCTTCGAGCGGATAAGTCTTATGACCTGCTCGACTTTTTCAATGAGAGCTTTCGGCGCGTCGTTGAAGAGAAGATGCGCCTCGTCGAAGAAGAACGCGATCTTCGGCTTATCAAGGTCGCCCGCCTCCGGGAGCAGTTCATACAGCTCCGAGAGCATCCAAAGCAGGAACGTCGAGTAAAGGAGCGGATGGAGGAAAAGCTCCTCGCACTCGAGGATATTCATAACTCCCCGTCCTTCCCCGTCCCAGTCGAACCAGTCCGCAAGGTCGAGCGCGGGCTCTCCGAAGAACACGTCTCCCCCCTCGTCCTCGAGGGTGAGAAGCGCTCTCTGTATTCCGCCTATCGACTGGCTCGTAACGTTTCCGTAGATCAGTTTATACTCGGCGGCGTTGTCGCCTACGTGCTGGACCATAAGGCGAAGATCCTTGAGGTCGAGAAGGAGCAGACCCTTTTCGTCCGCTATCCTGAATACGATGCGGAGAACGCCGCTCTGCGCGTCGGTCAGTCCGAGAAGGCGCGAGAGGAGCTCGGGGCCCATATCGGAGATCGTGGTGCGTACGGGATGTCCGCGCCTCGCGTATACGTCGAAGAATCTCGCCGGGTACGACGCGTAATCGAAATTCTCAATACCCATATTGTCGATGGAGCGGCGAATGTGCTTCGTCTCTTCTCCGGGTACGCACATTCCCGTAAGGTCGCCCTTTACGTCCGCGATGAACGTAGGAACGCCGAGGTCGGAAAACGACTCCGCGAGCACTTTCAGAGTTACCGTTTTACCGGTGCCGGTGGCGCCGGCGATCAGTCCGTGGCGGTTCGCCATGGCGGGATCGAGGTAGATCCTCTTATCCGAGGTCGCCAGCCATATTTTACCTTCATCCTTCAAATACATATACGAAACCTCTCGATCGGTATATTTTTGTATCTATATTCTACCATAACGAAACGTTTTTTTCAATCCGAAGGAGCTATTTTAAAAAAATATTGCAATAAAGCAGGATTTTTGGTATAATAATATTTCGGTAAATAACTGAAAGAGGTGTTATAAATGACAAAAGTCGATATTTTTTCGGGATTTCTCGGAGCGGGAAAAACGACGCTCATAAAGAAACTGATAAAAGAAGCATACAGCGGCGAGATGATAGTCATCATTGAAAACGAATTCGGCAAGATCGGCATCGACGGCGGATTCCTCCGCGAGGCGGGCATACAGATAACCGAGATGAACTCGGGCTGCATCTGCTGCAGTCTCGTGGGCGACTTCGGCAAGGCGCTCGCAAAGGTCAAGGAAGAGTACGACCCCGACAGGATAGTGATAGAGCCCTCCGGCGTGGGCAAGCTCTCCGACGTCATCCGCGCCGTTCAGGACGCGGATATCGACGGAATGGAGCTCAACACCTTCACGACCGTTATCGACGCGACAAAGTGCAAGATGTATATGAAGAACTTTGCGGAATTCTACCGCAATCAGATAGAGTTCGCCTCCTCGATCATCCTCTCGCGCACGGCGGGGATAAAGAAGGAAAAGCTCGACGACGCGATAGAGATAATCCGTTCGCTGAATACAAACGCGTCGCTTATCACGACGCCGTGGGACGAGATCGACGGAAAGATGATCCTCGAGACCATGGAAAAGCGCAACACTCTCGAGGCTGAGCTCGAGCATCTGCTCGAAGAACAAAAGGAAAAGGAAGCTCATCATCACCACCATCACCATCACGACGGCGAAGAATGCGACGACCCGGAGTGCGAATGCCATCATCACCACGACGATGAGGACGATGACGAACACGAACATCATCACCATCACCATCATCACGATGAAGACTACGAGCACGAACATCATCACCATCACGACGACGGCGATGAATGCGACGACCCCGAGTGCGAGTGCCATCACCACCATGACGATGACGACGATGACGACGAACATCACCATCACCATCATCACCACGGACACGACGCGGACGAGGTGTTCACGAGCTGGGGGATCGAAACGTCCGACGCCTTCACCGAGGGCGAGATCGACGACGCGCTCGACGAGCTGATGACGGGAAGATTCGGCATGGTGCTTCGCGCGAAGGGCATCGTTGCCGCCGACGGCGGCGACTGGATCCACTTCGACTACGTTCCGGGAGACCGCGACGTGAGGCGCGGTTCGGCGGACGTCATAGGAAAGCTCTGCGTCATCGGCACGGGGCTCGACAAAGCCGGCCTTGCCGCCCTTTTCAAACACAAGGACTGATATCAAAATAACGGGAGACGTATATGGATCATCCGGTTTATCTTTTTACCGGCTTTCTTGAGAGCGGTAAAACAAAATTCATAAGAGAGACGCTGTGCGACCCGAATTTCTTTGACGACAGGAATATGCGAGTGCTCGTCATCATGTGCGAGGAGGGCGAGGAGGAACTCGACCCCTCGGAATTCGCGTCGGATAACGTATCAATAGAGTATCTCGACGACGAGAAATACATCAACACGGATAAGCTGTCGGCACTCTGCAGAAAGCACGACGCCGATCTTATCATAATAGAGTACAACGGGATGTGGCTCGTAAAAGACCTCTTCGAGGCGATGCCGGACGACTGGTACGTCTATCAGGAGGTCATGATGACCGACGCGTCGACGATCGAGGTCTTCAACGCGAACATGAGAAATCTCGTAGTTGACAAGCTCTCGAGCGCGGATCTCGTAGTGTTCAACAGGTGCGACGCGGACACGGTGATCGAGGATCTTCACAAGATAGTCAGAGGCGTCAGCCGCCGCGCGGACATTATTTATCAGAGAGTCGACGGCTCCGCCGCGTACGACGATATCGAAGACCCTCTCCCCTTTGACGTCGAGGCTCCCGTGATCGGGATAGGGGACAACGACTACGCTCTTTTCTACCGCGATCTCGGAGACAACATGCCAAGCTACGACGGAAAGACGGTGACTTTCCTCGGCGAGGCAAGCCGCGACGAAAGGCTCCCGAAGGGCGGGTTCATCATCGGACGTCCGGTCATGACCTGCTGTGTGGAGGATATCGCCTTCAGCGGTCTCTTCTGCGAGAACGGAGCGGACAAGGTGTCTCTCCCCGGCTGGTTCAGGATCAAGGCAAAAATATCGGTAAAGAGCTGCAGCGTCTACGGCAGGCGCGGCCCCGTTCTGAATTTCATATCGGCGACGCCGGAGAGCGCGCCGGAGGACCCGGTAGCAACTTTCTTTTAATAAAACGAAAAGGGCTTTGCGCAAGTTGCGCAAAGCCCTTTGTTTTGTCATATTTTATTCTTCCGCCGCTTCTTCGGCTTTTTCAACGGTCTCGTCAGCTGACGGCGCCGCGGGCTCGGCTTCTTCATTCTGCTTTTTCGACATCGGGAGCGCTACCGCGACAGTATCGAGGACTGCGAAAACTATGAACGCGATCCCGTAGAACAAAAGGTTCATCTTGGAAGACAGGATCATCGCAACGATACCGAACGCTACGGAGAGGATGCCGCTGATAAGAGAGAACGCGGAAACGCCCGCCCCCTCTTTTCTGCTGTCGTTGTACGTTTTGGCTTTATAAAGTCCGAGAACTATGAAGATCGCACCGTAAATAATCGAAATGAAGTTGTCCTCGTTCGGCTTGTTTGATACTATTCCGTATACCAGGAAGAATATCGCCGCGGCAAAGGAAATGATCGAGATCGGAAGATTGAGATAGCTCGTCTTTTCAGGCGCGCCGCGCTCTTTGAAAAACCTTATGAGATAGATCGCGCCGATGATGGCGAGGACCGTACCGAAGCAGACGAGAAGCGCTTTCGTGACAGCCTCCTGGTTGAATATGAGGAGGATCCCGAACGCAAGCTCAAAAAGGATGAACAAAATAACCGGAAGTATGTTTTTAAATGCCTTCATATTTGTCTCCTGTACTTTTTCGATTTTTATGCAAATACAGTATAGCACAATAATTCGTAAAAGTTAAGCATTTTTAAAAATTTTTTTGACTATTTGCCCGTTTTTCGACCCTGTAAGAGGCGCTGTCCGTACAAAACGGAAAAATCATGACGGAATGCGATAAATCTCTTGCAAAATGCAACGCGTTCGGTGTATAATTAATGTGTATTTTTATTAATTAAAAGAAGGTGTTCTGTATGTCAAACTGCGCTATAGTCGGCATCAACTGGGGAGACGAGGGCAAGGGCCGGATGGTCGATCTTCTGACCAAGGATTTCGACGTCGTCGTAAGGTACCAGGGCGGCGGAAACGCCGGTCATACCGTAATAAACGAATACGGCAAATTCGCTCTTCATCTTCTTCCGTCCGGCATTTTCAGACCCGGCGTCGTAAACGTCCTCGGAAACGGAGTCGCGCTCGACCCGGAAAACCTTTCAATTGAGATGGACACCGTGAGAGAAAAGGGAGTCTCTCTTTCACCCGAAAACTTAAAGATCAGCGACAGAGCGTCTCTTCTGCTTCCGTGGCACCGCGACCTCGACGAGCTCGAGGAACGCCGCCTTGCCGACCGCAAATACGGCTCGACAAAGCAGGGCATCGCCCCGTTCTACTCGGACAAATATCAGAAGAAGACCGTGCTCGCCGGAGAGATCTTCGACCGCGAAAAGATGATGGCTCATCTGCTTGAGATCGCGGAATGGAAGAACCTCATTCTGACAAAGGTGTACGGCGCAGAGCCTTACACGGAGGAAAAGCTCTCCGCCTGGGTCGACGCGTACTGCGAAAAGATCAAGCCGTATATCTGCGACACGGGCAGATTCCTTGCCGCGGCGTCAAAAGAGGGAAAGAACATCCTCTTTGAGGCTCAGCTCGGTTCTCTTCGCGACCTAGACTACGGCATTTATCCCTATACCACCTCCTCGAACGCCATCGCCGCTTACGCCCCGGTAGGCTCCGGACTTCCGTCAGCAAAGCTCGACGAGATCGTCGGAGTCGTAAAGGCTTACTCCACCTGCGTGGGCGAGGGCCCGTTCACCTGCGAGATGTTCGGCGATGAAGCCGACCGTCTGCGCGAGGCGGGAGGCGAGTACGGCGCAAAGACGGGACGTCCGCGCCGCGTCGGCCCCGTCGACCTCGTGGCGACACGCTACGGCGTAGCGGTCCAGGGAGCGACGGCGATCGCGCTTACGAAAATGGACGTCATGAGCTACATGGAAAAGATCCCCGTCTGCACGCACTACGTTCTGAGCGGAGAAGTGACGGACGATTTTCCGTTCCCCTCCGAGCTTGCCGACGCGAAGCCGGTGATCGAGTACGTCGACGGCTGGGGTTGCGACATCTCCGGGATCAGACGCTATGAAGATCTGCCCGAGGCGGCAAGAGCTTACGTTGAGATGATAGAGGCCGCCGTGGGATGCAGGATAAAGTACGTCTCCGTCGGCGCCGAGCGCGACAGTATCATTATCAGATAAGAGGTTCAAGATGGCAAATTACGACAAATACGAATCCCCGCTTTCCTCGCGATACGCGTCCGAATACATGCTGAAACTCTTTTCGGCAAGACACAGAACGGAAACGTGGCGCCGCCTCTGGGTCGCGCTCGCAAGAGCCGAGGCAAAGCTCGGTCTCCCGATAACGGACGAACAGATAAAAGAGCTTGAGGAAAACGTCGGCAACATCGATTTCGACGTCGTCGCGGCGCGCGAAAAAGAAGTCCGTCACGACGTGATGGCGCACGTATACGCCTACGGAAAGGCAGCGCCCTCCGCGGCGGGAATCATACACCTCGGAGCGACGAGCTGTTACGTCACCGACAACGCAGACATGATGATCTACCGCGACGCGCTGAAATTCATCCGAAGCGAAGTCGTCGGAGTGATAAAGAATCTTGCGAAGTTTGCACGCGAGACGAAGGATATACCGACACTCGGCTACACCCACTATCAGCCGGCGCAGCTCGTGACGGTGGGCAAGCGCGCCTCCCTCTGGATCCAGGACTTCGTGTCCGACGTGGAGGAGATAGATTTCGTCCTCTCCGGAATGAAGCTTCTCGGATGCCGCGGAGCGACCGGCACCGAGGCGAGCTTCGTCGATCTCTTTGAGGGGAACACCTCAAAGATAGACGAACTCAACCGCATGATCTGCGACGAATTCGGCTTTGAAAAATACTACTCCGTATCCGGTCAGACGTATACGAGAAAAGCGGACTCACGGATACTCAACTGCCTGTCCGCCGTCGCGCAGAGCGCATATAAAATGGCGAACGACATAAGGCTCCTTCAGCACGATAAGCAGATAGAAGAGCCGTTTGAAAAGAATCAGATCGGCTCCTCCGCCATGGCATACAAGCGCAACCCCATGAGGTGCGAGCGCATCTGCTCCCTTGCAAGATACCTGATGGCGGACGCGGCGAACGCGCCGATGACCTCCTCCGTTCAGTGGCTTGAAAGAACTCTCGACGATTCCGCGAACCGACGCATATCGATGCCCGAGGGATTCCTCTCTGCCGACGCGATCCTCAAGATCGCCGCGAACGTGACAAGCGGTCTTCGCGTCAATGAAAAAGTCATTGAAAAAACGGTCGCGGAGTATCTGCCTTTCATCGCCACCGAGAACCTTATGATGGAGGGAGTCAAGGCGGGAGGCGACCGTCAGGTGCTCCACGAGATCGTCAGAGAGTGCTCCATGGAAGCGACGGCGAGAATGAAGGAAGGTCTTTCCTGCGATCTGGCGGAAAGACTTGCCGCACGCGACGGCTTTCCTCTCGACCGCGAACGCATAGAAGCGGCGCTCGAACCCTCGAAATTCGTCGGAAGGTGCCCCGAGCAGGTGGAGCGTTTCCTCTCGGAGATCGCGCCTCTCCTTGAAGAAGAGTCCGCCGCGGCGGAAGAGATCAACATATAAGAGGCAAGAATATGGATAAGATCCTCGTCCTCGATTTCGGAGGACAGTACAATCAGCTCATAGCGAGAAGGGTAAGAGACGACAAGGTTTACGCCGAGATAGTCCCTTACAATAAGATAACGCCCGGCAAGATCGCCGAGCGCGCTTACCGCGGGATAATCTTCACGGGCGGTCCGAACAGCGTGTACGACCCCGCGTCCCCCCACTTCGACCGGGCAGTGCTCGACCTCGGCATCCCCGTCCTCGGCATCTGCTACGGCCATCAGCTGACCGCATACATGGCGGGTGGAGTCATCGCCTCCGCAGGGGAGACGAGCGAGTACGGCAAGATAGAGCTCGCAGTAAAGGACAAAAGCTGCCCGCTCTTCGAGGGCGTTCCACGGACGAGCGTGTGCTGGATGAGCCACACCGACCAGGTCGTAACTGTACCAGACGGTTTTCATATCACCGCATCGACCGGAAGCTGTCTTTGCGCCGCTATGTGCGACCCGTCGCGCCGCATCTACTCCGTACAGTTCCATCCCGAAGTCACTCACACGGAGTACGGAAAAACGATACTGCACAACTTCCTTTACAATATCTGCGGCTGTTCCGGTGACTGGACTATGGAGAATTTCGCGAGCCGTCAGATAGAGAAATATAAGCACGAGCTCTCCGGCAAAAAGGTGCTCTGCGCCCTCTCGGGAGGCGTCGATTCGTCCGTCGCCGCAGTCCTTCTGCACCGCGCGATAGGCGACGAGCTCACCTGCGTTTTCGTCGACCACGGTCTGCTTCGCAAGAACGAGGGAGACCTCGTTGAGAAAATGTTCCGCGAGAACTACTCGATAAACATGATCCGGGTAGACGCGAAGGACAGATTCCTTGCAAAGCTTGCCGGAGTCACCGAGCCCGAACGCAAGCGCAAGATCATCGGAGAAGAGTTCATTCGCGTCTTTGAGGACGCCGCAAAACAGATCGGACACGTCCACGTTCTCGTACAGGGAACGATCTACCCCGACGTGATCGAGAGCGGCGCGGGCGACGCGGCGACGATAAAGAGCCACCACAACGTGGGAGGTCTCCCCGACGTCATAGATTTCGACGAGATAGTCGAACCTCTGCGCGATCTGTTCAAGGACGAGGTGCGCGCGGTGGGCGAGGAGCTGGGACTTCCCTCATCCTTCGTATGGCGCCAGCCCTTCCCCGGCCCCGGTCTTGCGATCAGAGTGATAGGAGAGATCACCGAGGAAAAGCTCGACATTCTCCGCGACGCGGACGCCATTTTCCGCGAGGAGATCTTCAACGCCGGACTTGAGCGCTCCACAGCACAGTACTTCGCCGTCCTCACGGACACGCGAACCGTAGGCGTAATGGGCGACGCGAGAACGTACGGCTACACGGTAGCCCTGCGCGCAGTCGCGACCGACGACTTCATGACCGCCGACTGGTCTCGCATCCCTTACGACGTGCTCGAAAAGGCGTCGAACAGGATCACCAACGAAGTCAAAAGCGTCAGCCGCGTGGTCTACGACGTGACCTCCAAACCTCCGGCAACAGTTGAATGGGAATAAAAAACATCCGAGAAGGCTTTAAGCATAGCCTTTTCGGATGTTTCTTTTTGAAAACGTTAAACGATTACCGACTAATTAACTAATTACTATTGAAATAGTTGTTTTTATATGATATAATATTATGAATAATTATATCTGCTGAAAGGGATAGCATCATGACAAAAAAAGATATGTCGGGTTTTAAGACTGTCACGACCGCCGAGCATAGATTGTTTGATCTTCATTTGAAGGAAACGTTCGGATATCGTGATCTGATATTTCTTTTTGTAAAGCGCAACTTTATTGCCGATTACAAGCAGACTATTTTGGGCCCGCTCTGGGCGATAATAAATCCTCTGTTCAATACCTTCGTTTTCACTTTTGTTTTTGGAAATCTTGCCGGCCTCACAATATCAGATATACCCGGCGATTACGTTCTTCCCTCGTTCCTTTTCTATCTGTCAGGCACTATATTCTGGAGCTATTTTTCATCGACACTGAACGCTACGTCGAGTACGTTTATCAATAACCGCGCCACGATGGGTAAAGTCTACTACCCTCGTCTTGTCGCACCGGTCTCAACCGCCATCAGCGGACTCATCTCGTTCGGGATACAGATCGTGATGTTTTTCCTCGTCTGGGGTTATTATCTGATCGTCGGAGGGACAAGCATTGTCGTCACTCCTAAGATCCTGCTGTTTCCTCTGTGCGTCCTTCAAATGATGATCCTCTCCACGGGGCTCGGCATCATCATTTCCGCTTTGACGACTAAGTACAGAGATTTGGTAAAGCTTGTTGCCTTGCTCCTTTCCGTTTGGAGATACCTGTCCCCCGTCGCTTACGGATTGCAGCTCGTTCCGGAAAAGTATCAGTTCTATTACATGCTCAATCCTTTTTCGACGATCGTGACCTCTTTCCGTTACTTCATGTTCGGCTTCGGATATTTTGATATAGCGACTTATCTCATCAGCTGGGGAATAAGCATCGTGCTGTTCTTCATCGGTCTCATCCTATTTAGCAGGATCGAAAGAACGTTTATGGACACGATTTGAGGAGGGGCGAAAATGGATGAATTGATGATAAAGATCGCCGACGTAAAGAAAATGTATAAACTCGGTCAGATCGGCGGCACAACTCTTCGCGAGGAACTGCAAAGAAAGATCGCGAAAGCTCGCGGAAAAGAAGATCCAACCGCTAAGATCGGCGCTAAGCAATACGCGTCGAGAGAGACGTTTTGGGCACTGAACGGCATATCGTTCGACGTCAAAAAAGGTGAGCGGGTCGGGATCATCGGACACAACGGCGCCGGAAAATCCACCCTTCTGAAGCTTATCTCCAGGATCACCGCGCCGACAGAAGGCGCGATCGGTCTTAACGGCAGGATCACGTCCATGCTCGAGGTCGGCACAGGATTTCACGCCGAGCTTACAGGCCGCGAGAACGTCTACATGAACGGCGCGATCCTCGGCATGACAAAAAAAGAAATCGATAAAAAAATGGAGGAGATCATAGACTTTTCCGAGGTAAGGCAGTTCATCGATACCCCGGTAAAGCGTTATTCATCCGGCATGTACGTCAAGCTCGCTTTCTCCGTTGCAGCTCACCTCGACTCCGAGATAATGATCATGGACGAGGTCCTCGCGGTCGGAGACGTCGCGTTCCAGAATAAGTGCATCGATAAGATGAACGAGGTCTCTCAAAAAGAAGGCAGAACTATCCTTTACGTCTCTCACAACATGAATACTGTTCGCAAACTGTGCGAGAGAGTGATTGTGCTTGATCACGGTAAAGTGGTTTTTGATGGTCCGACTGAGCAAGGAATCAAAGTATACTTGAACGAAGTTCAAACGCTGGATCAGCCTTATATTGATTTATCTACGAAAGCACGCCCACAGGGATTCAAAAGTAAAGTAAGAATGAATTATTTGAAAATGATTGATAAGGAAAATGTTACTTTTGAACGCGGAGAAATAATTCATTTTGAACTTGGATGGACCAGTTTAATTGACGTTAATGATTTGCGTATTCAAGTAATGTTTAATTTCAATTTAGAAAGACCTATTGGTTCATCTTTTTCGGCGCCATTTATAAACGCTGAAATTGGAAAAGACTATATATCTTGCTTTGATGTTGACACAAGTGTTTTTCCAGAAGGCAAGTATTATATTTCTATTGATATTCATTATCTTAACTCGGATACAGGGCAGTACTACTATCAAGACTTTATTGGGACTGCATGTTCGTTTCAGATAACCTCAAATAAGCAAGGAGAGAATTATTTCCCTTGGGAGCATTCATATTGGGGCTCAGTTATACTTCCGGACATCACAGCGACGGCTAAGGAGGAGGATTACTAATGAACGAAAGCGTTCAAGTCAGCATAATTTGTACAACTTATAATCACGAAAAGTATATCAGAAAATGTCTCGACGGTTTTGTCATGCAAAAAGACGTCACATTTGAGATAATAATTCATGATGATGCCTCGACCGACAATACTGCAAATATCATACGCGAATACGAGAAAAAATATCCCGCTCTTTTTAAACCGATTTATCAAACCGAGAATCAACATTCGAAGAGAGTGAAGTTTATCACGCAATATATGGTTCCTTTAATCAGCGGAAGATATGTTGCTTTCTGCGAGGGAGATGATTACTGGACTGACCCGCACAAATTAAAGAAACAATTTGATGCTTTGGAGAATCATCCGGATTGTCTTATGTGCGCACATATAGCAAGAGAGATAAACGAGGATGGAACTGACAGCGGAATGAACCGCCCCAGAATAGAAATTCCAACTTCTGTGTTACCCATCGGATATGTGTGCAATCATTTTGATGATGCAAAGTTCATTCACACCAGTAGTTTCTTTTTGAATTCGAGACATTATTTAGAATACAAAATGAATCCTCCTCAATTTAGACAAGTATCACCTGCGGGAGATCTTCCTACTCTTTTGTATTTTTCGTCGTTTGGATGTATATATTACATCAATGAAGTGATGTCTCATTATCGCTTTCTAAGTATCGGCAGTTATTCATATAGAAACAATAACGGTCCCGATCATGAAAAAAGAATGAGAAATATTATGAGAAAAATGAGGGACATGCTGGCAGGGTATTGCGAATTCATAAATGAAAAAAAACTTGACTTTTCACAAGAGCAAATAAAAAAAGACATTGCAAAATATGATTTGAACGAATACTGGTATTGTATCGACCATAATGAGTATAAATCGCTTTTTAAAGAATTCAGAATTAAAGAGCTAAAAGAATTAGGCCTTGGTAGAAAAGCTATGCTGAAGATGAAATTGCAAATGTGGTTTCCGAAAGCATTCAAAAACAAACAACATAATACAAAGAATAATAATATTTAATATGAAAAAACTAATGATCCTCGGCGGGTTGCGCTATGCGTTGCCCGTGATCAAAGCCGCGCATGAATTGGGAATATATGCGATTACAGCGGATTATTTGCCCGACAATATTGCGCACAAATATTCCGACGAATACTGTAACGTCAGCATTGTGGACAAAGAGGCGACGCTTAAAGCTGCAGAAGAACTCAAGATAGACGGCATTATATCGTTCGCATGCGATCCCGGAGTTATCACTGCGGCGTACGTAGCCGATAAAATGAACCTTCCTTCATGCGGCCCTTATGAGTCAGTCGCAATTTTGCAAAACAAGGGACTGTTCAGGAAATTCCTGACAGACCATGGTTTCAACGTACCAACGTCCAAAAGTTATACTGACATTGATACCACGCTGAAAGAAGCGAATATATTTGGCTATCCCGTTATGGGGAAGCCTACTGATTCTGCAGGAAGGAAGGGCGTAAAAAAGGTAGAGAACCCGGACGGTCTTCAACATGCAATTGAATATGCGCTTTCATATTCCAGGCGCGGTGAATTCATCGTTGAAGATTTCATAACTCAGAAAGGATTTTCATCCGACACTGACAGTTTTTCGGTAAACGGAGAACTGAAATTCGTGTCATTTAATTCTCAAAGATTTGATCTCAACGCAGAAAATCCGTACACTCCGTCGGCGTACAGCTGGCCGTCGTCTATGTCGAACGAGCATCAACAAGAACTCAAGAATGAGATCCAAAGACTGATAAAGCTTTTAGGACTGGGCACTTCCATCTACAACATTGAAACCCGCGAAGGAACCGACGGAAAAGCGTACATCATGGAGTGTTCTCCCCGAGGGGGCGGAAACCGTCTGTCAGAATGCTTGGAATACGCCACGGGTGTTAAACTTGTTGAAAACGCTGTTCGTGCCGCGGTCGGGATGCCGATAGTCGGCATTGAACAGAAACCGTATAACGGCTGTTGGGCGGAAGTCATTCTCCACAGCAATAAACCAGGGATTTTTAAATCTTTATGGATCGATCCTTCTATTCAAAAATACATATTCGAATGTGATCTATGGGTTAAATCCGGAGCATTTGTGGGAGGATTTAATGCGGCAAACGAAGCAATTGGAACTTTAATTTTGAGATTTGATAATTATAAACAGTTGTCATTCATAATGAATCATATTGAAGATTATATTAGCATAATAAGTGAGAGTATATAAAATGGGGTTGTTTTACGGTAAAAGGTTATTGATATTAGGCACTAATGTATCTAGTGTCGACATCGTTTCGTATGCAAAAAAAGAAGAAGCTTATGTTATTGTAACTGATTATTTACCAGTAGAAAAATCTGAAGCAAAAAAATACGCTGATGAAACATACATGATAAGCACTTTGGACACAGATGCTTTAGTAAATTTAGTTTATGAAAAAAAAATAGACGGCGTTTTTTGCGGAGTCAGCGAAATCAATCTAAAATCGGTTCAAACAATTGCAGAAAAAACAGGTCTGCCTTGTTATTTTACAAAAAAACAATGGGATTTGTGTGAAAACAAAGCCGAGTTTAAGGCTTTATGTAATAAATACAGAGTGCCGACCGCTAAACAGTATTACTTAAATCTCAGCTTCAATAAAGAAGATTTGTCAAAGATTGAATATCCTGTTATCGTGAAGCCAGTAGATCTTTGCGCCTCTCGCGGAATCCATATTTGTCATAACGAAGAAGAATTAAAATCAGGATTCCTTCATGCTTATGAGTTATCACAAAGCCACAGCGTTATTGTTGAGCAATACCTCATCGGAGATGAGATTAGTGCCACATATTCTTTTGTTGACGGAGAATGCAGACTTTCAATGCTTTCCCAAATGTATTACAATCTCGAACAAAAAGGATTTGTTCCTTTGCCGGATGCATATATATATCCTTCAAAACATCTTTCTGCTTTTTTGAAAACCGCAAACAAACCGATTATCAATATGCTAAAATCTTTGGGAATTGAAAACGGATCAATATTTGTTACAGGAATTGCAAATAATGATAAGTTCGCTTTTTTTGAAGCGGGATTGCGTTTAGCGGGAACTGCGCCATACAAATTTGTTAGCCATATTAATAGGGTTAATATTATGGAATTGATGACAGAATATTCAATAAACGGGAATATTTCAAAGCCATCAGTTATTGCTTTGGAAGATCCATCGCTTAAAGGAAAAATCTGTTGCCTTTATTCTCTATTAAATAGAGGTGGTGTTATCTCTTCTATCACCGGCGTTGAAAACGCCTCTAAACTTCACGGCGTTATTGCTCACACTATCCAAAGAAACGTTGGAGACGAAGTATTAAAAGACGGCACATTGGGACAAGTAAATGTTAGGTTTTATATTGTAAAAGATACCATTGAAGAAATACGAGAAACAATTGGCTGCATACAAAGTTTAGTTAAAGTAACTGATAAAGACGGAAATAATATGTTGTTAGAATCAAATATCACAGACATATTATATTGATCAATAAAGTATTTTAAGGAAGGTTGATAATGGAGAATTCTATTTATTTTCTGTATCTAAACGAAGAAGATATGGTCGCGGCGGGCGTTAAGGATATGCCCGCTTGTGTCACGGCTATGGAGGACATGTTTGCTCTTCTTTACAAAGGCGATTACAGAATGGGCGGAGACGACGCCAACGAACATGGGATCCGTGTGTCTTTCCCCAAGACTTCCGATATCGAAGGGATGCCTCTTCATGCGCCTGACTATAGATTTATGGCCATGCCGGCGTACCTCGGAGGTCGATTCCATATGTTCGGCATAAAATCATACGGTTCACATCATACCAATAAGGATAAGGGACTCCCTCGTTCTATTCTGATGATGTCTTTAATGGACATAGACACCGGCGCACCAATAGCTTATATGTCAGCAAATATTCTGAGTGCAATGAGAACCGCCGCAACTGCAGGGGTCGGGACAAAATATCTCAGTAAGAACAATCCCAAAGTTCTTGGTGTAATCGGCCCCGGCGTAATGTCTACATATACTCTCGATGCGATAATGGTGACTCAGCCTACGATCAAAACATTGAAAGTGAAAGGTCGCGGTCAGGCAAGTCTCGAAAAATTCATTAAAAACGCGAAAGAAAAATACCCGAACCTTGAGAGCGTTGTAGCCTGCAATTCGATTGAAGACACTTGCCGCGAATCAGATATTATTTATTTCGGAACGACAAACGCCGCCAAGTTTGAAGATAACCCACGCATTGAACAGGACTGGGTCAAAAAGGGAGCTCTTGTGATCAGTGCATCATCTTTGCTTATTTCGACCGACTTTCTGTCATCTGACGGAGTAAAACTCGTTGCAGACAATTATCTGATGTATGAAGGTTGGGGTGCCGGACGTCCTCTTCCGACTCAAAAAAATGTATCAACCCTTTTAGGAATGGGATTTTACGACGCTGTCTGTGAGAAAAAGATCAAGCGAGAACAAATCGCTGATATGGGAGGCATACTTCTCGGCGACCAGACAGGAAGAGAAACCGAGGAACAAATAATCATTTACGCTGTCGGAGGTATGCCTGTTGAGGACGTCGCATGGGCGTATGACGTATATAATAAAGCGGTTAAAAAAGGAATAGGCACAAAACTAAACCTTTGGAGCAAACCGGAACTAATGAAATGATCGCTTTAAATTCAATCTATTGTGATTTCAATTTGCGGGGTGAATAATCATGCCAAAAAGGAACCGGTTCAATAAAGTAATGAATTCTACTGACATTCTTGTACTGGCATTCGGAGCTATGATAGGATGGGGATGGGTGGTCTCGTCCGGCAGGTGGATCCAGAACTCCGGTGTGATCGGAACGGTGATCGGTTTCATTATCGGCGGAATAATGATCTACTTCGTCGGCATGACTTATGCAGAGCTGACTCCTGCCATGCCCAACGTCGGAGGAGAGCACGTCTTCAGTTACAAAGCCTTCGGTGTGACCGGATCTTTTATATGTACATGGGCTTTGATACTCAGTTATATCGGCGTCGTTTGCTTTGAAGCGGTTTCGCTCCCAACGATAATTCAGTACATATTCCCCTCTTTTTCACAAGGGTATATGTATACGATCGCCGGATCGGATGTATATCTTACCGGTATAATTCTCGCTTCCATTTTTACTATCGGTATAATCGTTATCAATATTCTGGGAATTAAAGCCGCCTCGATATTCCAAACGATACTGACGGTCACTATCGCAATCGTAGGTATCATTCTGGTAGTCGCGTCGGCAATAAATGGTTCTGAAGAAAATCTTAACGGACAGTTTATAATAG
>JAEEGL011667032.1_pt1 | contig 17225 bp, 14 predicted proteins | sample 9134231 | NCBI WGS metagenome assembly JAEEGL01 (sample SAMN16246548, study PRJNA631951) | gut metagenome | biome: gut microbiome; feature: rumen; material: fiber-attached | host: Bos | place: Iran: Karaj | collected 2018-10
TCATTGCTAATGCCTTTCTGTTATTTCCTATTAATCCCGGTCACAAGTCTATCACGCAATCGAAAAATTGTGCGTGAATTTCGTGTCATTTAAAAGATATTGGCTTTACAAGTCGGTGAACGTTAAGAAATGTGGGTGAAATGAGTAAATGAAGGGGGGGTGTATCAAATTATCAAAACAAGTCAGAAAACACAAAAATTGTCCAAAAACATATAAACCAGTCCGATTAATAGGATTCATCTACTGGTATAATAATTTTGATGAAGAAAATATATAACTGGTAGCGAGTTATCACTCATTTAGCGGCCTGCCAGTATGCAATAATTATATTATCGAGGCTTACCAGATGGATTACCGTAAAAGGCTTTTTGAAGTAATCGAAATTGCAGAAGAAGACGACAAAATTTCTAATATATACGATGCATTTATGATGATTTCCATTATTGCTAGCATCGTTCCAATGGCGTTTAAGACTACTAATATGGTCTTTGAAATAGTGGATAAAATCACTGTTGGTATTTTTATCGTTGATTATTTTTTTAGAATAATGACAGCAGACCTTAAGTTAAAGAAGGGAGCTAAATCCTTTGTTATTTATCCTTTTACACCAATGGCAATAATAGATCTTGTGGCGATATTACCTTCATTAGTAGTTCTAAACAGTGGTTTTAGGCTGCTCAAGATATTCCGCTTACTTAGAACTTTGCGAGTTTTAAGAGTTTTCAAGGTGATCAGGTATTCAACTCCGATAAAGATGATTCTCGGCATTTTTAAGCGGACAAAAGAGTCATTACTGTTTGTTTGTGGTATCGCTGCCGGATATGTTCTTATTTCTGCGTTGGTTGTATTTAATGTCGAGCCAAATACATTTGGGAATTATTTTGATGCTGTCTATTGGGCTACCGTATCATTAACGACTATGGGATATGGTGATATATATCCAGTAACAGTAGCGGGAAAGATAGTAACAATGATTTCATCATTTATGGGTATCGCTATTGTTGCTCTTCCAGCCGGCATTATTACTACTGGTTTGATGGAGGAATTGAATGAGGCCAAAAACGCAGAAAAAACAATTAAATGATTGGGTTAACGTATAAATGTATAATTAGTTAAGCAACCGTTATGTATGAATTCTTTCCTTGCAAGTTATTAAACCGTGTATGGAATTGATGGAAGAAGGAGGCCTTATGTCACTGTTCGGTGGAAAAGAGAAAAAAGAAATAGAATTACTGAGATCACAGATGTCTCCTGAACAATTACAGAATGTTGATCTTACAAAAGCAATAGAAGAAAAAACAATAGTGTTAAATAAGCTGAACTCAGAAATTGCGTCGGCTAATGCTAAATTGTCTGAAATTAAACAGGATATCGTTGAGACTGATGAAGCTGTATTACTTCAATCGTTTGGAGTATATGTTCCTCACTATAGCTATCATCTTTCTGAGGAATATAAAGAACAGTTGGACCTGATCAGAGCCAGGCAGAAACAACTTATAAAAGCGGACCAAGCCGTTAATGGCAATATGAATTGGCAAGTTAACGGAAGTGCTTCAAAAGGCAAAAAAATGGTCAAGGATATGCAGAAATTGCTATTAAGAGCTTTTAATTCTGAGTGTGATGATGCAATTGAGCATGTAAGATTCAACAACATAGAGGCATGTGAGAAGAAAATCTATTCATCGGCTGATGCAATTTCTAAATTAGGCGATATGATGCACATCTCAATTACACCTACATACATAAAAATGAAGATTGATGAATTGCGATTAATGCATGAATACCAATTAAAGAAACAGGAAGAAAAAGAAGCAGCTAAAGAGGCACGTCAACGCCAAAGAGAAGAAGCAAAAGTAGCAAAGGAACTTGAAGAAGCGCGCAAAGCTCTTGAAAAAGAACAAAGCCACTATGAGAATGCTTTAGCAAAAGTAAATTTCCAATTAGGAAACAATCCTTCTGAAGAAGAAAGACAGGCTCTTGAAACAAAGAAGGCTGAGTTATTGGAACAATTAGGCAGAATAGAAAATGAAATAGAAACGGTAGATTATAGGGCAGCAAATCAAAAAGCCGGGTATGTATATATAATTTCTAACATTGGAGCTTTCGGTGAAAATGTATACAAAATAGGTATGACCAGGCGATTGGAGCCTATGGAACGTATAGATGAATTAGGAGATGCTTCCGTTCCATTCAATTTCGATGTGCACGCAATGATTTTTACCGATGATGCCCCTAAACTTGAAGCTGCTTTACATAACGCCTTTGCTGAACGGAAACTAAATTATGTGAATCAACGAAGAGAATTTTTTAATGTTACTCTTGATGAGATAAAGACAGTTGTTAAGAATAATTTTGACAAGACTGTAGAATTTGTTGATATTGCTCCGGCTGAACAGTATCGAGAATCTGTTCAGATGCGCAAGCATGGTGCTGTAAATCCAAATGTACAACCCCAAGCGACGTCAACTCTAAATAATGGTATGGCAAATATAGTTGCAAATACTGTACAAACAGTAGTTACTTGTCCAAATTGCGGAAACACTCTTTCAAAAGGAGCACACTTCTGTGGTAAATGCGGAACGAAAATAAGTTAATGGTAGTATTTGCATTATAGAATTAGGAGAAGTTTACATGTTAGTTTACTCAGGAATAAAAACAGATTTTCTTCACAGTGTCGAGGAAGATACCATTGCTGATGAAATTAAGCAGACAATACTTGATAAGCTTGGACGCAAGACTCCTCACAATGAGTTTGTCTCGTGGGAGAATTCTCTCAAGAACATGTATATCGTAATGAATGATCCTCAGATTCCTAATGATTCCGGTGTGGCGATTGAATATAACATACCTCAAACCTCTAAGCGTGTCGATTTTATAGTAACCGGTTACGATAGTTCGAATACCCCTTCTGCAGTAGTAATTGAACTTAAACAGTGGGAAGAACTTAAGGCTATTGAAGGCGTGGATGCTTTAGTTGAAACATTTGTTGGAAACGGAAGAAGACAAGTGGTGCATCCGTCATATCAGGCATGGTCTTATGCGCAGTTGATTAAGGACTATAATGCTACAGTACAGGATATGAGCGTTAAAGTGGATCCTTGTGCATATCTTCATAACTATCAAAGAGTTGTCAATGATCCAATCGACAGTAGCTGGTACAAAGACTATTTACAGGATGCTCCGGCATTTACTAAAGGTCAGGCAAAACAACTTCGCGAGTATATCAAGAAACATATTGTTAAAGGAGACAACAAACAAGTTCTGTATTATGTGGATCAGGGCAAGATTCGCCCTTCTAAGAGTCTTCAGAATTCCATAGCAAAGATGCTTCAGGGCAATGCTGAGTTCATAATGATCGATGAGCAGAAAGTTGTTTATGAAGAGATAATCAGACTTTCGGAATTGTGCCAGAAAGACGGCCACAAGCGTACCATTATTTGCAAAGGTGGTCCGGGTACAGGAAAGACGGTAATAGCTGTAAACCTTCTTGCTGAGTTAACGAAGCGCAATCAGCTTGTTCAGTATGTTTCCAAGAATAGCGCACCGAGACAAGTATATCTTAGAAAACTTAAAGGTGTAATGAAGAAGAGCAGCATTGATAACATGTTTAAAGGCTCAGGAAACTATACTGAAGCTCCCAGTAATATGGCCGGTACACTAATTGTCGATGAAGCTCACAGACTTAATGCCAAGTCAGGAATGTTCCATAATTTGGGTGAGAATCAGATCAAAGAAATCATCTTTGCGTCGCTTTGCAGCGTGTTCTTTATTGACGAAGAACAGCGTGTAACTATGGATGATATCGGAAGTGTTGATCAGATCAAACGTTGGGCAAGAGATAATGATTCTGAAGTATATGAGATGGAACTCGTATCTCAGTTTAGGTGTAATGGCTCAGACGGATATCTGGCTTGGCTTGATGATGTTCTGCAAATTCGGGAGACTGCCAATACAGATATGGACGGTATCGATTTTGATATTCGCATCTGTGATACTCCAAATGAAGTAAGGAATCTAATTGTAGAAAGGAATAAGACAACAAACAGAGCAAGGATGCTTGCTGGTTATTGTTGGAATTGGGAAAAGAGCCAAGCAAATAACTCGAATTATCATGATATAAAGATTGGCGATTTTGAGATGAGCTGGAACTTGGAACATGGTGAACCATTTGCGGTTGCAGATACTTCTATAAACGAGATAGGATGCATTCATACTTCGCAAGGCTTGGAGTTTGATTATGTTGGTGTGATTATCGGTGATGATATCAGATATGAAAACGGAGAAGTCATTACTGACTTTACTAAGAGAGCGAAAACAGACAACTCTTTAAAGGGTATCAAATCCCTTTATAAAACAAATCCTGAAGAGGCGCAAAAACGTGCTGATGAAATTATCAGAAACACATACCGGACATTGCTCACACGAGGAATGAAAGGTTGTTACATTTATTGCGTTGACCCAGAACTTGAACAGTATCTTAAGGACAGACTTAAGACAACATAAACTGCCTGGTATATGAGCATCACTGACCGATACTACAATACAAATGCAAAAATATATTTTGAATCTACCATTACGGCGGATGTCAGTCCTCTGCGTGAAAAGTTTTTATATTTCATTCCTGAAGGAGGACACATCTTAGATTTGGGTTGTGGCTCTGGCAGAGATAGTAAAGCTTTTCGTGATATGGGATATCATGTGAGTGCTATAGATAGTTCAGAAGAGCTTTGTAAATTGGCAAGCGAGTACACTGGGATAGAAGTGAAATGCGCTGATTTCATATCGCTTAGTGAATACTCGGTTCTTGATGGAATATGGGCTTGTGCATCTCTGCTCCATGTACCAACTAAAGATCTGCCACTTCTATTTGGGAAGATGAGGGATGCGCTTGTCCAAGAGGGAGTAATATATGCTTCTTTCAAATACGGAGATTTCGAAGGTGAAAGAGACGGAAGATACTATAACGATATGACGGCTGAACGATTTAACCAGATCCTATCAAATACAAACGGCCTTTTTATAGTTGAGGAATGGTATTCTGAAGATGTTATAAAGAATAGAAACAACACGTGGTACAACGTTATACTTCGCAAGGAGTGATATATGGACTACTCATTAGTAATTGACGGTAAATACTATAACACGCTTGAGATAGAGAACTTTTCAAAAATGATGGATAATCCATCTTATTGCTATAAGTTTTATTGGCTTGATGCTATTATCACTCTTATTTTAGAAAACCATACCGAAACTACATTCAATGAAATAATTGATGAGATGATCGCTGATGCTTGGTATTCAGTCGTAGAGTTTCATATTCATCTGAGCGGTATTGTTTATAAAGACAAGGATAATCTGGAGAAGGCAGTTACCATACTTAAGGAGCAATCAGACCTTAAGAGCAATGCATCGAAAATCGAGATAAAGAATGCCATAAAGGAATATGATTCTTTTATCATTAAGGAAAAGAAGACACTTACCAACATGGTTCCTTATAAGGCATTATCAGGATTTTTCATAGATCATAATATGGGGCCGCTTGATGATTCCGTTGGAAGAATGGTGGCAAAGATTAGGACGTTTGATGTAACAAATACTAAGCTCCCTTATACGCTTGGAGAGAGCAGCGGCCTTACCAGAGAGGTATATTTTGATGCTGATTGGGCACAGATGATCAAGGACAATGCAGTCGCTATAAAGGGATGGATTATGTACGAGAAGGTTAAGTGGCTGCAGAGAAACAATCCTGAAATACCTGGACTGGTTTATAAGTTAGTTCCGCTTGATAACAAGAATCGAAATCTGGAGGCCGTAAGGAGCCTTTGGAAAGGCATATTTTCATATGCAAGGATAGAAGATGTATTCACGAAAGAAGCAATCGATGTTAATGATTTTGACGTTGATCATTTTGTGCCGTTCTCATTTGTTATGAATAATGAATTGTGGAATCTCATGCCAATGGACTCTAATCTTAATTCCGGTAAGAATAATAATCTTCCTGTCTGGGACAAGTTCTTTAATAGGTTTGCTGACAATCAGTTCATTATGTACGAGTTGATATATCAGAAGAAGGAGATATTCGCTTTATACGAGAAATGTTATAAGGACAATCTCCATTCTATTTGGGCTGCACAGGAGCTGTATAGAAAGGGTAACAGCAAGGAAGAATTTGTTAGGATTCTTTCCAATAATATGCGTCCGGTCTATGACTCTGCATTTAGGCAAGGGTATAGTTTGTGGAAGTATGGAATACAACAAGAATAATAAGCGTATAGATATCATTTCGATAGGAGGAGTTATTTATGAGTTTATTTAGTAAGCTGTTTGGAGACAACGATAATAAACCTATAAATCGTGTAGAACCTCAAACACAACAAATACAGCAAAGAGGCAGGATTAATATTGAGAGAATGGACATTTCACCTAATGTTTTTAAGGATCTCAATAGAAAATACATAGCCTTTGATGTAGAGACAACAGGACTTAACCCATATTCCGATCGTATTGTTGAGTTGGGAGCAGTTATTTTTGAAAATGGTCAAGCAATAACTCAGTTTACTACGCTAGTGAATCCAGGGTGCCTTATTCCAATATCAGCTTCTCAAGTGAATCATATAACTAATGAGATGTTGAGTGGTGCACCAACGGAATCACAGATATATCCGGCGCTAATCAATTATCTTGGTGATGCAATTCAAGGCAATACAATTATATGTGCTCATAATGCTAAATTTGACATGGATTTTCTTTCATCCACTCTAGAAAGATTAGGTTTTAGTGGATATATTCGTTATATAGATACTCTTGCTTTATCAAGAAAATATTTAGGATTATCCAACTACAAACAGGACACTGTTGCTGCCCACTATGGTTTTAATAATTCTAATTCACATAGGGCGGCTTCTGACGCTCTAATATGTGGAAGGATTCTTGGAGAACTACTTAAAGAATATCAGGTAGAAGCAGAAAAACAAGAAAAACTGATGGAAGCAAAGAAACTCACCCTTGAAGAATTAGAAGTTTGTGCAGTAATACAGGATTCGATTATTCAGAGAGGTGGAAGCAGCCAATGGATCAGTTTCACAAAAAGCGGCAGTGGATATATTGAAGCTCACAATTTATATACATTTTTGAAATTTAAATTTGCAAATAAGGGTCAATATATTATCATTCCTTCAAATATTAAAACTCCGGCAGCTCTTCCTGTTGAAAAATGTAGTGTGAGTGAAGGAGGTACTAGTTTTGTTCGTCTGTATTTCAGCACTCCATTTAATATTGAGTTTCTAGGAGATTACTTTTTTACTTCATATAAAGAAGCAGAAGCATCTAGGAAGTATTACTTTTCCGGAGTAAGAGGAGCAGAAAGAAAAGCTGAGCAATTCATTTCTCAAATGACGAGAATTAACGATGCTGATTTATCAATGATCATTGCGGGTGCAAAAACGAGAAATTACTATGCTGTACCGAATCAAATAAATACTGGCAGAAATATTAAGAGAGAAGATGTGGATGTTAATGCAGTTCATAAGAGATGTCCATTATCTGAAATTAAGAATTATGGTGATTCTGATCGAGGTTTTACTGCAGGTTTTCCATTTTATTTAGCTGGGGAAGATGCAAGGAAAGGTGGCGATTTAACGTCAGCAATTACATTTTATGATAAGGCCCGAGCACTAGGTTATAATGATCCCGCTCTATATGTTGCCTATACCAAGACTTTTAGGAAACTCAAGGATTATGCCAATGAAATACTTATAGTTGAAGAGTATATGGAGAGAAATCCAAATGCGCAATCTGGAGAACTTGAAGCAAGAAGAGATAAGGCTATAGAACTTTTATATGATCTTCAGCAAACGGAGCGAATAAAGGAAGAAAAAACTTTGGCAAAAGCTCAAAAACATAAGGAGAAAGAAGATACAGAAGTTAAATCAAACAATAAACGAGCAATTCTTCAATTGGATGATAATGGAAATATAATTAGAGAATTCGATTGTGTGTCAAAAGCTAGCAATGAGGTTGGAGTCAGTCCAAAAAGCATTCGTGATGCAGCAAAAGGTGTACAAAAGCATGCTGGCGGTTATGTATGGAAATATAAGGACGAATCTGGAAATGCAACCTCAATTTAATGTAACTACTAATAATGTATTGAATACTCGAACAAAAATGTGAATAAAAACACCCTGCGTCTATTCGCAGGGTGTTATAAGTTTTATCGTAGATGATAAACGCAGGTTCATATAATGTTTGGGTTAATGCGTGTGCTTATTTTGTAATCGATGCGATTCTAACTGTTGCCTATCAGAGTGTCTATAATAAGCAATAAGACATTCCTACTTCAGCAAAATATCATACAAAGTCCTAGCCATCCCTTTTGCTCTTTCCTCAATTTTATCTTGGCTCCAATCCTCGTGTTTTTCGATGAACTCTTTCACACAAATATATTTTGATCGCTTGTATTCTTTTATTTTGTCAGTATACTCCAGATTATCACAATCACGGTTGATGTTACCTTCTAAAGCTATCAAATTACCTATATTTAAAGCAGATTTCCCATAACTCTCAGGTAGTATGTGTTCAATGCTTCCATTTTCGGGACGCAAATAATCATCTGCTTTTTCGGCGTGGCTATATAACATATACACTGCGTACTTTGATTTTATATTGTCTGGATGAGGTTTTTTAGAATAAACAAGTTTTATAAATCGTGATTCAAATTCATCATAATCGGGACACATGCTATTCAATTTCTTACAAAGTTTATTCACATATAATAAAGCGTCAGTCTTGTCTTTACTCTTTCTTATACCATTCGCAAATTCAGAGTAAACCTTTTCAAGGCTGCTTGTTCTCTTAGAGCATATTGAATTGTAGATATAGTGAAATCTTTCCATCTTGCTTATAGTTTCTACAAAAACTTTATGACTTATTAAAGATCTTTCTTTAACATCAAATAAAGCAAGTAATGCGATGCGGGATTGGACGATTGAAAAGTCATTTGACAAAGTATCTAGATACTGAACGGTGGCATAGTATTCTTTCCTGTTTGTCCAATACTGCCTATCTGGAGATGTAATTTGAACATACCACTTTGCATTGGTTTTCATTTCATCAAGGAAGTTTTTATAGGATTCTTTCGTTTTGGGAAGAGTTTTGCAATGAATAAATGCATCATACAGTTTATTCGAATATGCTTTTTTATACTTTGATGCCCAAAAGTGACTGTAAAATGTGGCGAATCCGATATTAGAATTGCTATTATACAGAGTATTCTTAATATTGGCCCATGTCTCCTCAGCGTAATCAGCGGGTGAGGAATCACTTAATACTTCAAACAATTTATTTTTGATTAGATCAATATTGGCAAGGCGTTTGCCTTTCGCATTCAATATTTCAAATATCATATTGGCATATTTCTTATCTGTTGTAGAAATAGATACGATGATAGTGTGGAGGATCTGATCTCGAAGAGCACATAGTATGTCTATATAGTTTAATGAATCAACATACTCTGCCCCATTCCTTTGTTTCAACTGCTTCCTGAGATTTTCCTCTTTTGTCTGTTCATACAAAAAATTATATGCATCCAATATGCAGTTTTCTTCTTCGCTGTCTGCTTCGACAGGGTATTCTTTTTTTCTATCCTGAATAAAATGTGCAAAATATGGGTAATTAGTTTTTGTTTTTAATATTCGAACTTCTTCTCCATCATCTGTAGAGCTCATGATATAGTTAAAAACAAATGCACTCCTTTCCTCATCTCCTACATCTCTAAAGTGATCGGATATAGCAGAAAAAAGAATAGTAATTGTTGTTAGTCGTTGTTGTCCATCTACTACTTGCACTTCATTGCCAGCTTTTAAGTCGCCTATAAAAAGCATTGTGCCCATAAAATATTCTCCAGCGGATATTTTTTCAGGGTCGATAGTTAAAGAATTCACCATATCTTCGAGAAATTCACGATAATGTGTTTTTTCCCAAGAATACTCTCTCTGAAATCTAGGGATCGTAAAAGTTGCTCCGCTTTTCAACAAATCTCTAATGAACTTATCTTCTGGTTTAATGATCATAACTGATATTCTCCTTTTGATTTCTGGTAAAGTATGAAAAGTAATTCAAGTGTTTACATCATAACAAACTTATTTCCATATATCGACGAGATAATTATATATCAAAATCATTCTTAAATATTAGAGTATCTGGATGCTTTCGATTTATTCGCTTTATACATTGTACATGGAATTCTTACGGACATTACATACAAATACCAGCTCTGTTGTTGTCCAGTAAAGAGGGTATATATCAAAGTTTGACTAAAAAATTGGGGTTCACTTCATTTCTCTGATGCCATGGAGGATGCCGTTGGCCTAAAGTTAAATTGATCCTACTCTTACCAGTTCTTCCCACACCTTAACCATCGCATAGGTATCCAATTCACAATACTTGAGTAGATTATGTCTTGCAATTTCCTGTTCCTCAGGTGACATATCCTTTATCTTGGGGAAGATGGTCATTGCTTCTCCTCCGTTATGAACGCCTTCAAGGTTGTGATAGTTAAGGCTAGGATCATCAGGGAAGATAGCAGGGAGAACGCTCTTAATCGAGAATGAGCCGCCCATTGCGCGGTTATAGTACCACCCGGACTGGAATGGCACAAGAAGGTCAACGATGTTGTCTTTGATGTTCAGTAGATGCTCTGCCAGATCAGGGTAGGTGGCAGCCAGCTCTTTGATGCGTGTGCATTCAAAGGCTTTGTTATAAGCCGTAACACAGACATTCATAGGAATATCTGCACATAACTGTTCTGCAAGGACTCTGCGTGGATCTGAGCCCGATTCTGCCAGGAATTCCTTATGCTTAAGTTCGCCGCCTTCATGCTCAATGTAATGCAGAGAGTATTGAAAGGGAATCTGAGCATAAGGTCTTGTCCCGATAAACTCAGGGATAACCGGCTGCATTGTCTCAAAATCCAGGAAGTATAACGGATAAGAGAGTGACTGCAGGAAGACGGCTATTTCAGTCTTGTTAATATATGTCCCTTTATCTTCAAGGGCAAATTCTATTTGTCTGAGTTGCTTCTCGTTCTTGATCGAAGCATTATCCAACAGGTCTCTGTATGTTATCCAACCATTATGGTAATATTCGAACTTATTCTTGTTAGAAAGTCGATAAAGTTTAAACACTGATTCATCCGGGATATGCTGTGAACAGTATTTCCAGAAAGAGCACTCGTAAGGCTTCTTGCAGTAAATGTCCAGATCTATGTCTGGTTCAGTATCAGAAGTGAGTACTTGTTCTGCTATAGCCAGATTTGGTTCAATCCGGTTGATTTCCAATTTGACTTCATCAGAGACATCAGAAATGAAGAACAACTGTGAAAGAACCAGATTTCCATCGAAAACATAGTCACCGTTAAGGCATACTAGATATGTGCCAGTTACTTTAACACCACAGTGTTCGAGAACGTATTTCTGATAGGATATGTCAGCAATATATACTTCCTTGTCGTCAGTGTAGGTTCCGTCATCTTTTAAGTGCTTAGTTGAACTCTTAACTTCGTATATAGCCCAACCTTCTCCGTCTTTCCTGAGTATATCTACTGCGCAGTAGAGGCCGTTATATGAGAAGGATGCTTCACAGATATTGGCTGTGCCCTTGTCCATCTCTTTTACGGTGTTATCGATCATTTTTTTGAGATCGAGTTTCTCGCCTTTATAAGCGGTTACTTCAACGAAATCCCCAAACAATCCCATGGCGAGATCTCCGACCATGTTTCCGGCCTCGAAACGGGCACGAAGTGCATCGTCAATGGTTGCTTCTTCAGGCTTATACTGTCTTAACCATGCAATCTTAGGGCATTGCCACAGCCCACAGTATTTGGATTTGGATAAGTAAATCATAGAGACCTCCTGAAGCAGGACTTATATAAATTATATACCAATCAGGATTAGTTAAGAACTGCGCTGGGAAGCCAAGAGAGCCAGAGAGAATGCCGAAAGGTAAGCAGAAAGGATAAGAGTAATCCAGAAAGGCAAAGAGGCGGAGCTCGGTGAACGGGAGGTTGAGATCAAGCGCAAGGAAGAGCACATCTGGCATATGTCTCTTTTAAGAAAGCAGACAACTGCAGACAAGTACAAGAAACGACGATAAGTTATCAGGTGGAATTCACGATACTCCTGTTCTACCGATTTATCGTAACCGCGTTGCAGGTTATCGCCTCTCCGAAGTTAATGAAAGATGCCATACAGTTTATCATATACTGGTTTCAGGCTCTCGTAGATTTCGGTGCGAACGTAATCGGCTTTGGTCACAAGGTCGCTAATATCAGCAGCCTAATTTCGAACCCTACTGCGGCCAATATCGTCTTTTAGGTGCCGCTGATACGCATATCCGTTATAGTGGTTTAGAAAGAAAACTTCGTTACAAAACGTTTACAGTATGGTAATTGTGTATCAAAGAGACAAAGAGTGATAATGGCAATATCATTCTTGCTAGGCGGAGGGACCTAATGGATAAGTTTTCTGAAAAAAGTTTGCTCTCTTTAGATGGTTTCTACGTTTATGGTTTGATCGACCCAAGGAACAATGAACTGTTCTACATTGGGAAGGGAACTGGGAATCGGGTGTTTGATCACGAACGAGAAAGTCTTAGTTGTCCTGATAGTGATAAATTAAAGTTAAAAACAATAGCCGAAATCAAAACATTAGGTTTCGAAGTAAAAAAAATAATAATTAATAGTAATCTATCCTCTGACGAGGCATTAGCTGCGGAAGCATCTTTGATTAACGCTTTTAACTATGTTGGGAAAACACATCTTAGCAACATTGTTTCTGGTCACCATTCTAAAGAGGCTATAACGGTTGATGATTATGAAAGAATTCATGGAGCTGAAGAATTACTTGCAGAGCAAGTACATCATCGAATTATGGTTATTAAGATTAATAAACTCTATCGGAGAGATATGTCATCGGGTGAATTATATGATGCTGTGAGAGGCGTTTGGAGAGCTTCGCTAAAAAGAGCTAAACACGTAGATTATGTCTTTGGTGTCTATAATTCGTTAATAGTGGCGGTTTTTAACCCATCTGAGTGGTTTGTATGTAAAGAGGCCAGGGATAGATTGCCCCGACAGGACATTGTTCTGACAGAGAAGAATGAGAACAGAATATTTTTTGTTGATGATGATTATGAGAATGGTATTCCAATGGATGCAAATGCCCGTTTCTACTTTGAAAAGTCTATTGCAAAATTAAAAAATCAAAGATTGCAATACCCGATTACGTATATTGATCCAGTTTGATTTGGAGAGTGAATATATGAGTGATTTGAAGATGGAACATGCAAGCATAAGGTTCTTCGTTAATCCCCCGGAAAATAATAAAGATGCCATTTACGCAGAGGCGGTAAGAAGGGCATATTCTGACATGAGTCGCCACACGTTACATTATAAGAGCAAAAAATATCAGGGACAGACACAGGAGGCAATTCAAGCAAGAGTGGCTTTGAAGGGTAAGATAGAAAAGACGCTTGCTGGGTATGAAGCGCAAATCTTTGCTGTTAAATCACAGAAGGAATATGATGACTTACATAAATCTATGTGTGAGAAAGTCTCCGATATCTTCACCTCTCCAGATGATAATGGAATAATACCTATTGATGCTACTCCTGACAGGGCGGATTCAGAAAAACGTAAAAGTACATTTAGCATGGGCCAGTCTCAGAAGATAGTTAATATGGTATGGAAGTACGTTTACTTGTTCTATCAGTATTTTAATGCTGAAAACTATTCGAATTATGCTAATGAAGTGGAACAGTTCAAAGACATTATAGATTTTTTACATGCACCCATTGATGGTTATGTTGTTTCTGCTGTTACCAACCTGACCAGCGCTTATTATCTTAATTGTGAAGCTCCTGAGTTTCCTTGGAGCCAGCAGAGTTATGATGAATATACTAGCTTTCAGAATAGAATCAGAGAGGAACTAAATAAAAGCAACCTACATCCATTTTCTTGGGAATTAGAGAATTATCCATTTAAATGCCGGCTTGTACCGTGAATTAATAAAAGCAGTGAGGATTAGGTCGATAAAACGTCGACAAACAGCTGGAAAAGTCTATGGAATGTCCGGAATAATACGAATTAGCACACTATATATACTAATATATGATAAATGTTTTTGGAGGAAGAAACATGATGAAGATAGGAGAGCTTTTAAAGATTTCTAGTCCAGTTAATATGGTTGATCCTGTAATAGATGGGTATAAAAACTACTACTACGAAACGAAGGTAAGTGGGTGCAAACTATTTAATTTTCGAGCTGGAATAAATAAAGCCACGAATATTTCTGTAACTGGTGGTTTATCTCGCTGTCCCCTTATATATCTTGATAGTAATCCGAATTCAACTGGTACAACCATTAATCCGTGGCGAGATGAATTATATCCTGACAGAGGAATTATCAAGTATCATGGTGATAATAAAGTTATTGTTGATAAGAATGATAATAGAATTGTAGAAAAACCTGACTCGAGAAATAGTAGGTACTTGCTTGAACAAGCTAGAATCAGTTTTTCTGGTACAAAAGAGGAACGAATGAATAAAGCCGTTCCTATTTTGGTGTTTGAAAAAACAGAATCTGGTATTAGAAGATTTCAGGGATATGGAGTAATAGAAAGAGTAGAATTAATAACGCAGTATGATCGAGATAACAATCTCTATTTTCCTAATTATGTTTTTGAAATTTGCGTATTCTCGTTAAGTAGTACTAACGAGGAGTTTAATTGGGAATGGATTGCAAAGCGATGTGATCCAAATTTAGATTCCAAGGCAGTATATGAAGCAGCACCTGAAGAATGGAAGAAGTGGATCAGAGAAGGAAATACTTGTTTGCATTCGGTAAGAAGAAATGTAGCTTCATTCGATGTTATTTCCAAAAAAGCACAACAGTTAGATCTTGGGACATCAGAGTATAAAGATTTATATAAAATATATAAGCACTATCAAGGAAAAAAGCATGAGTTTGAGTATCTTGCTTTGGAAGTAACCAGGAAGGTTATAGAGGAATCTGGAGCAAAAGTTACGCCTGGATGGGTTACACAATGCAGTAATGATCACGGCGTGGATTTTGTGTTGCGAGTTGATATTGGTAGCGAGAAACTGTCTAGTGTAAATGTAGTAGTAATTGGTCAGGCAAAATGTGAGGAGCCCTCTGGATCAACTAATGGGAAAGATATTGCAAGAACTGTAGCAAGATTAAAGCGAGGATGGATAGGTTCTTTTGTAACATTGCAGAGTTTTTCTAATGCTGTACAACAAGAAGTGATTGAAGATAGTTATCCTCTGATAATGATTAATGGAAGAAAGGTTGTTGAAGTAGTAAGGCAGGAAATATACAGAACTCGAATGAGTATTCCTGATTACCTTGATAGCCTTAAAAATAAGTATAAGAGAGAGAATAGGAAACCAGAAGATATTCTTATTTGATTATTTAGAGGATTTATTTTGTAGTTTTTGTTGCTGATATAACGAATATATTAGCAGATAGTTTGTAATACATATACGAATAGGCCAATTATGAACCCTTCTTCAGTTCGTATCAGGGCTCTTTTCCATAGGACTAAAATAGTACATAATCTTCTATACAATGTACTTATAAGAAGCGGGAAGGGAGCATGCCATGATCTACATAACCGGTGATACTCACGGAATGGAAGACTGGGAGAAGATAAATACAACGAATTTTCCTATACAGAAGGGCCTTACCAAAAACGATTATCTGATAATCACAGGTGATTTCGGCGGCGTGTGGGACGGCGCCGAGCAGGACAGATACATCCTTAAGTCTTATGACCAAAGACCTTTTACAACACTGTTTATTGATGGCAATCACGAGAATCACGATCTCCTGGATAAGTATCCTGTTGAGGAATGGAACGGCGGGAAGATACACCGTATTTCGGACAGTGTTATCCACCTGATGAGAGGTCAGGTGTTTGAACTTGACGGTGTAAAGATTTTCGCGATGGGAGGTGCTGAATCGACAGACAAGATGTACCGCAGAGAAGGCATATCCTGGTGGGCGCGTGAGATGCCTTCTGATGAAGAGTATGACGAGGCTCTCAATAATCTTGCAAAGGCTGATTTGCGTGTTGATATTGTACTGACCCACTGTGCACCCGAAGGATATATCGGAAAGAACATGAGACCTGTTTATAACAGCGATCTGACCAGAATGCTTTCAGGTACCATGGCGGGCGTTGTGGACAGGTCCGGAAACAGGCTGACGGATTTTCTGGATGAACTTATAACTGAGCACGGATTGAAGTTCGAACACTGGTATTTCGGACACTATCACAGGGACATGGAGTGGGATAGGTTCTCGCTCATGTTTAGCAGGATAAAGGTTATTGAGGCGAAGGGATAACTATTTAACGGGACTACACGATTTATCAGTGATAGAGCTCGATTATTAATGAGAAAAAGGAAGCGTGTTATGAATACTGATAATACAAACAACGAAGAACAGATCAGAACCGTAAGCGACAGCGAAGTAACTGAAGTCGCTTTGAAGATGATGGACAGATTCGATGAAGCATTTAAGGAGCTTGCCAAATGATCACTCTTACAAAAGAACAGGTACTGCTCCTTCATAAAAGCATTTATGAACGCTACGGCGGTTCTTTCGGAGTACGTGACGAAGGACTTCTGGATTCGGCATTGGAAGCGCCGTTTCAGACATTTGCAGGTCAGGAGCTTTATCCGACCGATATGGATAAGATAGTGCGTTTTGGGTACGGACTTATCGGTAATCATCCCTTCCACGATGGCAATAAACGTATCGGAGCATTAGCGCTTCTTACATTGCTGGATCTCAACGGTTTTCTGATAAATGCAACAGATAAAGAGTTGGCCGATGTAATCTACGGTGTTGCTTCCGGAAGTGGCGGGAAATCCTATGAAGACTTTTTGGCATGGGTTAATGCCCACACAAGCACAACGTTCACGTAAAGAGATAGGTCAAAAATAAGACTTTAATGCCTTCTGAAAAGCAAATAGTAATAACAATCCTTGTTCTTAAAATATTAAAGGAGGATGCCATGAAAACAGTTAAAGACTACATTTATAAACTTGATCCGACAAAGCTGGTTGATACTTATTTCGAAGAGTATGGTGAGAAGATTTTTGATCTCTATTACCACAATACTCCGAATTGCTATGATGACTCGCA
>JAEEGL015044714.1_pt1 | contig 17225 bp, 26 predicted proteins | sample 9134231 | NCBI WGS metagenome assembly JAEEGL01 (sample SAMN16246548, study PRJNA631951) | gut metagenome | biome: gut microbiome; feature: rumen; material: fiber-attached | host: Bos | place: Iran: Karaj | collected 2018-10
CACGTGAAACATTATAAATATTGAAATACTTATAATATTTTAATATTTTTAATATTTCAATATTCAATATATAATTTACACGTTTAGCAAATTGCACAAAACACGGATTGTTTTTTCGTCATTTTGTATATTGCATTTTATGATAGAATCGTTTATAATGATATTATCAAATAAAGAAAGGGCAACCGATAAAAAACGGTTGTAAAGGTAAAAAAGAATGGTAGCAAATCTTATTAACGCAAAAGGAAACGCAACCGCAAACCAGTTTGTAATTGTAGAACCCGAAAAAGGTAGAACGGCTTTTCAGTCATACGACAGCCTTGTTTGTGAGATTTTCACAAAACATACATTAGGGTTTGAAAAGGTAGTACGTTTTGGTGTAGACTGGGATTATTCCAAAACTACAATGAAACACTTAAATGAATTTTTACGACAGAACGGATGCGAATGTTTAGCAAGCGCAAAAGACATTAGAGAAGGAATCGACAGAGGGCACGCAAGGTTTGAACCTACCATAGCGGTTATATATGACCCGACAATGCGATAATAAAAAGGGGCTGAAATCCAGCCCCGATTTTTATTATATAATTAAATATTTTAATATTTAAAAAGTATTTCAATATTAGAAATATTAAAATATTATTTAATATTTCAATATTTAATTGATAAAATTTGATAAAAATTTATGCTTGACAAGTATTTTATTTTATGATACAATAAAAGAAAAACGGAGGTTTCAATAATGAAAAGAACACTCAAAAAAATTAAAAACTTTATTTTATGGACTGTATTTTATATTAACTTTATATCGTTCATTTTAGCCGTTTGTTGTATGGATAGCGACTATTATATTATGTTTGGGTTTATAATGCTCTTAAATATGGCTTATATGGCTTTATTCGGTATTGTAAATTATGACAGATTCAGTAAATGGATTGAAAAGGGCTGTTAAAGCCCTTTTTAATTTTATAGAATGAATATTGAAATATTACAAGTATTGAAATATTATAAATATTGAAATATTTATATATATGATAAAATTTTACAAAAATATCCCTAACCTTTTATTATATCATATTCACGCTGTAATTGTCAATAGAAAAATAAAAAATTTTTTCAAAAAAATTTTTTAAAAAAGTATTGACTTTTATTTTGTTTGGATGTATAATTTATTCATAAGATAAAACAATAAAGGAGGTTCACAAGATGGACAACAAAGCAAGAAAACAGTTAGTGTTAGCAATGGAAACAGTAGTAAGAGCAATCAATGAAGAAGGAATTGATGACGGATGGCTTATGTGCGGTGTCGCTGATGGTGACTTAAACGCTGATTCTACGTGGGAAGATGTGGATGATTTCTATGTGGAAGATGATGAAAGATTCGCCGACCTTATGAGTTGTTTTGTTCGCACAATGCGAAGAATGGTAGACAGTGACGAAGATTTCGACGAAGAAGACAGAAACAAAGGAAACGGCTACATTCACTGTGACAGAGTAGTAAGTAAATACGAAGAATTCTAAAACAAAGGGGGAACAAATGTTCCCCCGATTTTTTTCTATATATATAAATATTTCAATATTTTATAATATTAAAATATTTAATAATATTGTAATATTTATTAAATATTGAAATATTATACTCTAAAAATTTTATTAAAAAAATTGCACAAAAACTTGATTAAAATTTTGTGTAATTTGTATATTGACTTTTTTATATTATGTGGTATAATAGAATTATCAAAGATAAGGGAGGGTCATTAAAATGACAATTACAAACAACAAAGCAAATGAAGTATTCAATGAAGTAAAGGAAAGAGGAACGCTGGTTAAAGAAGAACGTGGGGCAATTACCTACAATCTCGATGGATGGACTTATACATTCTTTTTCTGCAATGGAATTAAAAAGATTGAAGAATCCAATCATAGAGAATTCATTGAAGTTTGGGTTAAGTAAAACAAAGGGGAACGGAATCGAACATCCGTTCCCCGATTTTTTATTATATATATAAATATTTCAATATTTATTTTTTTATTTTCTCACGGTTATATTTTTTAAAATGTTTCACGTTAAACATTTTGTTAAAATTTTCACAAACTTAAAAATCAATTTCAATTAAATATTTCAATATTTTGGTAATCGTAGTGTATTTTTTGCCACCATAAGTATCGAACATTTGTTCGGCAGCAGTCCGTTCGAAATTCGTCAAAGTATTGAAATATTAACAAATATTAAAATATTTTTCATATTGAAATATTCTTTTCAGAATTGTGTTTGAAAAATTGCACAAAAAAATTTTTAATCTTTGTGCACTTTTTTACTTTACTTTTGCGTTGATATAATATAAAATATAATCATAGACAACAAACAAACCTAAAAGGAGGATTTAAAAATGACAGATACTGAAAAAACAAACGAAGCGGGAAAACAGTTTTCTCTTTTACTTATGGGATTATCAATTCTTGGAATTGATTATGAATTTAAAATCGATAAATTTTTCGATGATAAAAATGGATTACATATTTTAATTGATTTACCCGATGAATCAATTTCTATCATATGGAATCCGTGTAGTATGGGATATGAAAGCGGTTTACTTGAAGCGTGGAGCTTTGAAAACGGTAAAACGTTTACAGATGAAAATGGAGACCCATATGGTTATCTAACCGCATTAGAAATACTTGCAAAGTTAGAAAAGAAAACTAAATAATTGTATTTAAAAAAATAAGAGAATTATTTATTCTCTTATTTTTTATTTTATATTTAATATTTCAATATTCATTTTCACTTTTAGTTTTCGATTTTCTATTTTTATTTTTGATTTTGTTTCACGTGAAACAATTTTAATTTTCATTTTTGAATATTGAAATATTATAAATATTTTAATATTCATTTTTGATTTTCCGTTTTTATTTTCAATTTTAAAAATGAAAATTAAAAATGAAAAATGAAAATAAATTTTAAAAAACGCTTGACACGATTGTAAAAATATGATAGTATTTATATAGATAGTAAATAACAAATAAACACAAACACAAGGGAGGATTTAAAAATGTACAGACAGTATGAAGACCCAAGAGAACTTGAAAACAGATTAGAAAAGTGGTTAGAAAATCATCCAAAAGAAAACTGGGATGAATTCGATTATGAAACGTATTCAGACCTTAAAGAGCGAATCAATTTCGCTTGGCAAGATGAAGAATACGATGAAATCTTTTACGATTATTACGGCGGAGGTGAGATTGAAGATTGTGAGGGCTGGTAATCAGCCCTTTTTATTTTTAATATAATAAATATTTCAATATTCAAAATATTTTAATATTCAAAATATTTTAATATTGATAGTATTTTAATATTAAAGTTATAAAAAATTTTTCCAAAATCAAAAATATTTTTTAAAAAACTATTGACAATATAGTAAAAAGGGAGTATATTATAATTAGAACAAGGGTTAAGCCCAAAACAAAAATTAAAAAAGGAAGGAAGAAAAAACTATGAAAGAAGAATTATTTGAAGAGATTATGGAATATGCAGAAGGACTTGAAACAGAAGAAGAACTTTACGAACTGATTGAAGAAATGGAAACAAGATGGAGAATAAGAAAAATTTACTGGGGAGCGGTTGAGTCAGCGATTGACGATTTCAAAGATGAAAAGAATATCGCATAAAAACGAGGGGCGGTCAGCCCCTTGTTTTATGTGGGGCTGTGTGGGAGCGGTAAATATACACACGTTATTACATATTGAAATATTATTAACGTGGACTTTTGAATGTGCGATTCAGAAAATTAAGCAAAACAAATGTTCCAAACAAATGTTCAGAACGAATGTTCGATTTAAGTATTGAAATATTAAAAATAAATATTGAAATATTTGTCCACAAAATTTAAAAATAAATATTGAAATATTTTGATGCTTAATATTTCAATATTTAGTTTGGAATTTTGTTCACAATTTATTCACAAATTGTTTACAATTTATTCATTGATTTTTTTATATGATAGCAGTATACTATTCTCATAGTAAACAATTGCATACCGCACAAGGCGGAGAAGGGAGTCAGTTATGGCTAAAAAGAAAATTGAAGCACGTGTCCGTTTTGGTAAATTATTCAACGATAACGAAACAATGTACGTTATCATCGAAAACAGAAGCATAGGCGGCGACTGGGGACTCGATAAAGCTTATCCTATAAAGGATAAAATGATTTCGGCTGATATCTTCAACGAGCTGGCAAGTTACCAGTATATGGGTATCGATATTGATTTCGATTTATAGGAATCAGTCCCACAAATTAAGGGATGCAAAAATGCATCCCTTAATTTTTTATGTCAGGCTTTGATTGAATATTGAAATATTTATTTTTAAAATGAAATTTGTTTCACGTGAAACAATACTAAAATAAGTATTTCAATATTAATTTTAGTATTTCAATATTTATTTTTAATTTTCATTTTTAATTTTTGTTCTTAATTTTCATTTTAATATTTTGATATTTTAAATATTTTAATATTCAGTACGACTCTGTGCGGTTTGATTTTTGAAAAATATTTTTTTCAAAAACCCCGAAAGCCTTGATTTTACTGGATAAATTTGTGCTTGACACGGTGGTTTATTAGCAGTATAATTAGTGTAACAAAAAAACAAAATAACACTTTTGGAGGTGGCTTATGAAAAGAACAGATATGGATGTTGAAAAATTAAATGAAGTTTTAGGTAGTCTTGACGAAGAAACTTGGAACTGGGCTTATAATGCTTGTGAAGATTTTCTTGCTTTTGGTTGTGTTGATAGACTTCAAGTAATAGCAAGAGAATTAAAATTAACACCAGAAGAAATACTTTTCTGGTTCTGTGGTGGTTGCTGATAAAAAGGGAAACGAAAGTTTCCCTTTTTTATTTTATTAAAATTAAATATTTTAATATTTATAATATTGAAATACTTATTAGTATTTTAATATTTATAATATTTTAATACTTATAATATCTCAATACTTAATTTTAAGTATTTCAATATTTAATTTGAATATTAAAATATTTATTTTAAAAATTTCCGCTTGACTTTTTGTTTTAATAGTAGTAGTATAATATATATAATACATAAGCGGGAGGGCTTGAAATATGATAATAGCATTGTTTAGGGATTGCGTAACACGTAGGGTTGTTTTTGGGGCTTTTAAAATCGTTGACGATGATTTTTGTGATTGGAATCGTTTAGCGGTCTATATGGGCACTATACGGCGGTCTGGGGCGGTCTATAATATGTATGATTATTGCGGTCAGATTTACGCACGTTATACAGCCTAAAAACACACACGATAAAAAGGGATTGGAAATCCCTTTTTATTTTCCCAAAAATATAATATTTTAATATTTTTAGTATTTCAATATTTAAAAATAAGTATTTCAATATTTAAAATATAAATATTGAAATATTTTTAAATATAAATATTGAAATATTTGTTGATAAATAAAAAATTGGAATTGAAAATAAATATTTCAATATTCAGTCCAACCATATGCCACCGTAAAATATTTTTTTACTATGTAAAAAAATATTTTAAAAAATGCTTGCATTTTTATTTTAACCTATGTTATACTTTAATTGTCGCAAGGGTTTATCCCTAAAATTCATTTTTTACCTATAGGAGGGTTTTAATTATGGCTATTATGATTAACTGTGCTATCGACTGGACTTATGACAAATTTGTTGCTGATTGTGAAAAGTACAATGCTACACCTATTAAGGGTGTACACCCTTCACGTAATGCAAGTGATGAAGAATTTTTCATTGTTTGGTTAAAAAATCTGGCACGTGATTTTCGGGCTGATTTTCGGGCTAAAAACAATGGAAAAGATTATGATGGTTCTCATTATGTAGGGGATTATTTCAAGCAAGAATTGCGGGATGCTTATTTCAGCGATTATTACAAAGACACCTACGGACAAAGACCTCACTTAGATATGTGGTATTATATTTATGTTTTAGGTCTGCCTACTGGTAGCGATATAATACATACTTTTTGTTCTCACCCTATAGAAAACGCAAGCGAAAATGCAAAGCGTGTTCGTGAGACTTTAGAACGTGAGTTATAACGCTATTTTCAAAAAGGGTTTTCAAAACTGAAAACCCTTTTTTGTTTTTTATAATATAAATATTTTAATATTTTTTATATTATTAAATTAAATATTTTAATATTTATTTTTATTATTTAATATTAGTATTTCAATATTTATTTTTATAATCAATTTTAATTGTTAAAGTTTTAACAATATTATTTTATGTTTTAATTAAATATTTTAATATTTATAATATAATGTTCTTTTAATTCCATAATCGAATTTTGATTTTTAAAATCCATTTTTAATTTTCATTTTTGATTTTAGTTTTTGATTTTTGTTTTTGAAAAATGAAAACAGAAAAATAATTTTAATTTTAAATTAAATATTTTAATATTTTAAATCTTAATTTAAATTATGGTTTTAATTTTTATTGATAGATATATTTATTTATACATACTCAAATAAGCCCATATTTTGACCATATAGCCGTTTTTAGTATTAAAGTAGATAAATGTATCAATGAATAAATAAACAAGCCTTAAAATCGAAAATATAAAGTCATTTTTAATTTTAGATTTTAGATTCTATTGATGATTAAATATTTTAATATTTATTTTTTGATTTTTAATTTTAATTTTCCTCTTTAATTTTCATTTTACATTTTAGTTAGTCACTGCTAACTGGCAGCAGTACATCTGTTCGTCAAACAAATGTTCAGAATAAATGTTCGATAAACAAATGTTCGATTTTAATTTTAATATTTTGATATTTAATTTTGATTTTTGATTTTAATATTTTGATATTTGATTTTAAATTTTAATTTTAAATATTGAGATATTAATTAATTTTAATTTTTGATTTTAATATTTTAATATTTGTTTTCAGTTTTTAATTTTATTTTTCCGTTTTCGTTTTGCGTTGCGACTTTATGTACATATCGCTGGGGGCGACAGTGCACACATATATAGGGGCTGTGTCAGCGGCAAAAATAAAACCCTTCATTTACCCCGACACGCAATTTTAATTTTAATTATGGATTTTCAATTTTAAAATTAGATTTTAAAATTTCAAAATTAATATCTCAATATCAATTTTCAATTTTGATTTTAAATATTGAAATATTTACAAAAAAATATCTCAATATTTGATTTTAAATATTTAAATATTTCCCCCTATTTTTCGGCTGTATGTTCTCGACTCGAAAATTATTTTTCGATTTTCGTTTTCGATTCTTATTTTTAAATATTTAAATATTTAAACTAACCAAAATAAAAAAAGCGGTGGCATATCCGCCACCGCTTTCGTGAGTAAATTTTATCTGTTCAGTATTTTTTCCAATTCTCTTCCAGAGAATCCGATGCGAACGTCGACCACATCTCTATCGTTCCATCTTCCATCATCTCCGACTTGTTCGTGGAAGAATTCCCAAGCCTTAAACATTGCCCTTGCTGGATTTTCCGCCTTTACGATGTACACGAGCGTATCTCCCTCATCATCGCACCACTCATCGAACGAACAAGCAACATCGAAAACAACCATCCACTCACGCACGTCGTTCGGTCTTTCAATCGTCGTCAAATCAAATTTCTTTTCCATATGCTACCTCTTTCTCCCCGTCTTGCCGATAGGTCAGCAGTTTTCAGTTGTCGGTTACTTCAAGAAGGTTTAAACCTTCTTGCGGATTGCTTCGGCATACTCGCCAATGTTGGAAACCTTGCGACCGTTTACGGTGACTTTGTCGTCGACCTTTTCGCCGACAACCTGAGAACCGTTCGTTGCGAAGAACTGAGGAAGTATGTGTCCAGTGTTCCATCCGTTCTCTGCTACGAATACGACCTCGTTCTCGTCCGCTCCGCTTGTGTGGAATCCGTGACGTGCAAGCCACTCACGTCTCCAGTAGCAAGTTGAGATTGTTACACGATGCGTGTCCACGTTGTTCGAGGGAATCTCACGAACGTCGTGGTTGCCCTTTTCGTGTGCCCATTCCGTGCCCTTGCCTACGTTCGGGCAAGTTACGTGAAGGCTGATGCCGCCGTTCGTAGACTGGGAATCTACGAGTTTCCGCATCATCGTGCCCTTTGGACCTATGGGCTCGTTGCACCGTGCACATTTGCATCTGCCAGTAGGTGCGGGTAATTCGTACACCTCGAGAATTGCGTCGGCGTAAATCGGTGCACCGTATACAGTGCGGAACTTGGGTGCGAGTAACATTGTGTTGTCTTTCATAGCTGAACCTCCTTGTGTGTGTTCGTGGCGGTGCGTCTGTCGTGTGTCCGTTGCGTCACCGCCGTTCCGCTTCGGACACATCCAGCATAGCACGGAAAAATCCCGCTTTGCAAGCCCCAAAAAAATTTTTGTGCAAATTGCACAAAAAATTGACCGAAAATCGCTTAAAGGTCACGTTTGGACGGCAAAAAATGGTCAAATTTTTGTGCAAATTGACACCATTAACATCTTTCGTTTTTGCGAAAAATGTCAAAAAAACGGCGGAAAATGGAGCATTTTTTTATCGATAAACGATAAAATTTTATCGATAAACGATAAAAATGGGGGGTAATTTTCGTCTAAAAAATGGCATTTTTTTGCCATTTTCTCTGATGCTATCCCAATCCACCCACACTAAAAAAAGAGATGTATTAACATCTCTTTTTAATCTTTAATCTTTATGCTTTACCAAATATTCTTTACCAATCTTTTCTATATCATATAACTCTCCAAATATATCCATCTGCTGTTTCTTTGTTCCACCAGCATAGTGGGGGATATTTAAAAACTTACATAAATCTTTATATGTTAAAGTCTTACCACTAACAATTAATTCTTCTATCCTATCCTTTGCATCTAATATCTCTTTTGTCTTTCTATCTTTTTCTTCAGCTTTTAAATGCCTTGTCCATTTTCCATATATAGCATATTCATTCGGTCTGTATTCTGTTAATTCTTTTTTGTCTTGTATATCAAAACTATTATATACTTCTATACCATTATTAAAAAACTCACAAAACTCTTTAAAACTTTTATAAACAAATATTCTTTGTTGATTTGTCCAACTGGCTAATTTTGTATAAACATCTTTATATGGACTCGTATATGAATTCTGGTGTCTCATTACATAAGGATATGCAGAATACTTTGATAATATCTGACAACGTATTAATGTATTTCTAATATCATTTATCCAGAATTCTTCATCATATTTGTCTTCTCTATCAAAACCACAAAATACATAAAATTTCATTTGTTTATTAAAGTCTGGATTTGTTTCATATATTAAATCTAATTTTGAAATTATTAAATCTTTATCTGCTATATTATCAAAAGCGAAAATTAAATCACCATCATATTTCCAATCGGATATTTCTTTTATTTTATCAGCAGTTAATAATCTTTCATCCATTCCTTGCTTAAATTGAAATCTTTTTCCAGTATCTTTAACTTCCTTTATAATGTCTTTCCAATCTGGACAAGCAAGAAAATTATCATCTAAAAAACATAGTTTTGGTCTGTCTTCATCCATAAATTCTTTTATATTGCTATGTTGTTGACATTTTTTATAATTTCTATTAACGCAAAATTGACATTGACGAAAACAGCCCCTTGTTAAAAACCCTATTGAATATTCTTTATAATAACTAAATTCTTTTTCATTCGCACCATTTTTAATACATTCTTCAACCCATTCATCATATAAATGGTAATCTGGTATTGTATGCTCTATATCATATTCTAATCGTGGTGATTTATCATAATAAAACCCAGTTCCGCCATATTCAACATTTGGTTTTGATAATATAGGATGGTCTTTATAATATTCAACAACTCCATCTTCTGTTTTTAATGTTTTATCTTCTCTTTCAAACGGAAGTTCTGTTTTAATAAACACCTTTGATATAAATACTTTATCATAATTATCAATATCATCATAATTTGTTAATAATTTAACAATATTACCTTGTTGCTTAAAATAATTTGATAATTTCATACAAACCAAATTTGGAAAGCGGTGTTTATTTTTTCCTATGATTTCAGCATCAATTATTCCTATATTCATATTCTGGTAACTCTTTTACACAATTAAATAAATCATTTATAAATTGTTTTCTTTCTAATTCTTTTTCTTCTACTGACATTTTATTGCTTGAACTTCCATACCAATAAAATCCGTTAAAACCTTTTTCAAATCTACTATATTTTCCATTTTTTGCTTCTTTTTTTGTTCTTGATTCAAACATTATTAAATTTGGAATACTTTTTATTTTTTTAGAAAATGTTATATATGCATCCCAATTTCCATTTTTTTCTATTTTTTCTTTATGTCCAGAACAACAAAAATTAGTTTTCCATCCTTTTTCATTAAGTTCAATAAGTATTGGAATCATATCTTTATCTATACTTTTTATTCCACGATAATCATTACAACAATCCATACATTTTTCTAATCTTTTAATTGTATATTTATTTTTATTTTTTTTATCCATTATATCTCCTTATAAAACTTGAAGTTCCAAAATGGAACTTCAATTTTTGTTTCTGTTAACTTGTTCTTGACAAAACATATTATCAAAGTCTTTTGACTATCAATATCTGCATAAAGGACTCAAAATTTTCTTTTCCAAGGCGGAAAAACGAAAGGGAGGGAGGGATGCCATGATTATATTTTATAATTTTTATCAAAAGTTATTGCTGTAATGAGCCCTAATATAAAATTTTAATGACACACTAAAACATTATCTTGAGTTTTATAATAATAAATATTGCTGTTTGTGTCATCAAATTGGAATGGCGGGATTTGAACCCACAATTTCTAGTACCCAAAACTAGCGTGATACCAAGTTACACTACATTCCACTGGTGCACCCGAAAGAGCTGATGAAACTCTTACCTTATAAGGATTTTGGGTGCTAAATTATAAACTAAACTTACTCGTAATCAGCTTTCGTTTTTTAACATTTATAATTTATAATTGCAGAGGGCGGATTTGAACCGCCAACCTTCTGGTTATGAGCCAGCTATCCTTCCATTGGACTACTCTGCGATAATTTATTATAAAACGGAGACTATAGGACTTGAACCTATAACCCTCTGGTTAACAGCCAGATGCTCTGCCTATTGAGCTAAGTCTCCATATGGTTTAGGTTAGCTTTCACTCAATGCAGAATCGAACTGCGACCTTGTAGTTTCCCACATATGCGAACCCATCACACTGTTTCGAGCTACTCACCAACCATGCCAATTGTAGAGGTGGGATTTGAACCCACGACCTCAAGGTTATGAGCCTTGTAAGCTTCCAAACTGCTCCACTCTGCTTTAATAATAAACCACTGCTTTGTTCGTTAGTGATGTGAACTTCACTTTATTATTTCAACTATTATATTTGGTATTGAGATAACTAGTATTAATGCTCTTTCGGGGCACTCTCACCAAATAATTCGTGCACTCATTTAATCTATTATTAAACGAATAGACCAGTGGCTCATTGTAAATATATTATACCATAAAAATTATGATTTGTCAATAGTTATTAATGAATATCTTTCAGAATTAATAACTTTTTCCATCATTTCTACTGGTGTTAATCCAATACAGCCCATTAATTGCTTGAATGTATTAATGGATTGACCAGAACAAAGTTGAACGCCTTTTCTTTTTGAATCTGCGTGGAATACATTATTACGTGAATCCACATTCCAGAAAACAATATTTGGAATTTCATAGCCGTGTTCCATATACATTTCACGCATATTGTCATAAAATGACCATTTTGACTCACATCTAAGTGCTCCATCAATTTCCATATCAGAAATTACAATGATGGACTTAACCATTTCTTCTGGTGGTACATTATTTTTAATGGCAATGTCAAGAACCTTTTTAAAAGCACTATGTAGATTTGTATTGCATCCCCAATCAGTTTTTTCTATATTACGAATTTTCTTATAAAGAGTGTCCCCTTTAACACTTATAACTCTTGGGTTTCCAGAAAAAGTCATAAATAAATTATGATATGCCCCAATATTTCTTTCTGCAAAATATAAAGCAAGTCCAATAGATGTTGCCATAGGTCTGCCATACATTGACAAAGAAACATCAGCAATTACAATAGCATTAGTTCCTTCTTCAACATAATTTGGTAACTGATTCCATTGTGCTTCTAACACTTTTGAATCTTCTTCTCCATAAAGAACCTTTTCAACAATATCATAAGGATATAATGTCGAAGAATTAATCTTTACTTTACCAGTAATGGCATCTGTAACAAATTCATTAAATCTAGCACCATCGTGTTTAATAAAAGCGTGACGGTATCTATTCATTGCATAGCTTGGAACAGTAGGATATTTAATTTCACCCCACTCATTTGCGGTCATTTTAACTTCTGTTACATTGATATATTTACGAAGATTTCTCAAAACCTTCTTAAAATCACGAATGTTATTGTAACCAAGTTTTTTTGCTGTTAAACAACCAAGTCTTCTTGTCTCCTTTGAAGAAGCATCTGGTGTTTTAATCCATTTTGCAAGTAAAGAAACTGGAGCTTTTGCAAAATAATTATGGATATCATTATTCCATTGCCACTGCATAATAAGCCACATACTTGTTTCAAGTTGTGTTCCAATAAGACAATATAAATCATCCCATCGACCATATTCTGGAATATGACCGATATTAGGAGCAATTGCTTCTGGATGGACATTTGCTAAATAATGAATAATTTTTCTAAATACATCCCTTTCACCACAACCTTCACGAATGTCTCTTGCATAAAAAATAATTTTAGTAGCAAACAATGGGTCTGCATTATATGCTTCTTCAACAAGAGTTTCAACTTCTGACCATTTTCTATTTCTTAAAGCACCAATTGTGCCAAAAAGGTCTAAAAGAGCATTTGAAGTTGAATTATAAGCTTGTGCTCCATTTTCAGTATAAGTTTTTCTTGATTCATTTGTTAATGCTTCTGAAAAATTCATTTGATTTCCTCTCTTTCGATTTAAAAACTGGACTCGTAATTAAAAATTAAAAAATATAAAATTATAAGATATCAAAATATATTATAATTTCCTCCTATATCCAAAGTCTTGTTTAAAGTCTTGCTGTAAGAGCCCAAAAAATGACACAAAATTGTTTATATTTATTCGTCCCAAGAATATCATAAAAAGTTGCTGTATGTGCCAAATTGCAACATTGGGAGTTGCACCCAAACCTCTGTAACTATCAGCGTACTCACTCTCTATACGATGTTGCTAATCATTTATACATTTTGCTTTTTACTTTCAGCCTTTACTTTTTCAGCTTCCTTTTTCTTTCTCTTTGCTTCTTCTCTTGCTTTTGCTTCGGCATCAAGGCGATTCTGTAATTTCATCATCCTTGATTTCGTTTCTCCCATAGGTTTACAACTAAGTCCCATAATTTTCTCCTTTCGTTTTCCTTTTCGATTATGTATATATTATACCATATTTTTAACCATTTGTCAATACTTTTTTTAAATTTTTTTATTAAAAATCAAAAATCATCAATCCGTATTCTTCGGCACATCTTCTTTCAATTCTGCAACCCCTTGCATATTGCCAGTTATTAGCAAAAACAACAAGGTCTGCATCTGCCATCATTTCAATGCAATTTGCAATTAATTTTAATAATGTTGCCTTGTCTGTTTCAACAAAATCACTTTTATAAGAATCAATAATTTCAACATTATTATTATAACGGATATTTAAGTATCTCTCAATTTCTTGCCGTTCTTTAATAATTTCTTCTTTGTCTCTATCTCTCATTGGCTGAGAAATGAACACTTTTAATTTAGTTTCCATTAATCATTCTCCACATTATTTCTTTCAAAACCTTCTTCAATAAAATCAAGAATATTATTAATACCACTTAAAGAATTTTCAATACATTCTTCATATTCTTCTGTATATACACCATATCCATCAAGGGCTTCGCCAATCTTATCAATTAAATCATAAGCTGAATTCAAAGTCTTATGTTCATCTTCTGTTAATTCAATATTAATTTTTGCGACTTCTTTAATCTTCATCCGTTTTCCTTTCTCATTTAACAAAACCTATTATACCATATTTTTAATGATTTGTCAACCCTTTTTTTAAATATTTTTAAAAAAACTTAAAAAAAGTAATCTTCTACATCAAGATATCCATCATCATCTTCATTACCATAGTCCCAGCACTCTTCATAAAATGCCTTTTTATCATAATATCTTTCTCTGTTGTTTTCCATCCTTCTATAATTATCATACTCTTCGTCTGACATTGCCCCACATTTCCATTCACTATAATAACTCATATCTATCTCCTTATTCATCTAAAATACTAATATCTTTTTCGTGTATAATTCTATTAATTCCATCGTCAAATTTAATAAAGTAATAAGGCTGGATTACTTGATTTACAGTTCCATAACCATATTCTTTAACATATACTCTCATTTCAGTTTTCCACATCATCATTCGTTGTCCTCATTCACATAATCTTCCCAAATGGATTCCCACATTAAGTCGGCTTCAATATTCCAGTCCATAAGAGACTCAAAATACTCTTCTTCATCATAATCATAATTATCTTCTGCCTTTTCATAGATAGTGTAGTCTTCAACATCACTATCTTCAACTTCCTCAATATAATCACTTTTACATTTTGGACATACACAAAATCTTTCGTAGGCTGGAGCACCCCAAAATTCACCTATACACTCTTCATAATATCCCATTTCATCTTCTCTAAAAATTGTTCCGCAATCTTCACATTTCCAAATTCCCATATTATTTTACCCCTTTCGCTTTATTGTAATGATAATGTTTGTGTCTGCACAAATGTTGTTTTAAACTCAATATCATTATAAGAATAAAATCTAACACCATCAATAAAAAACCAGTATTCCATAGTAATCGTAGGCTTCTGTCTACTATTTAGTTTTCTGTTATTGACTTTTACTACTCTTTCTTGATAATCAACTCCGTGAACTCTTGCATCCCTTAGATAGACACCATCTGAATCTATTGAAATAATGCCGATTGAGTCATTTTCATTTTTTATAATGTTTCTAACCAATTTTGATAAATCTGTTAAGTTTACTGTCATTGTTGCTCCTTTCTTCTCGTTAACTTGTAACCCAATTATAACACAGTTAAAATTATTTGTCAAGATTAAATTTTAAATTTTTTAAAAAAATTTTTTGTCAAAAATATTATGAATTTTTTAAAAATTTTGTCAGAAATATTATGTAGAGATTCTGACGAGTTTTTGTTGATTGATTGTATTATAACATATTTGAAGAAGAATGTCAAGTTACTCGGTTGAAGTTGAGTCAGTTGAAAGTGAGTTAATGATTTAGGTTGATTGATGATGTTAAGATTGATGATGTTGGAGTTGAAGTGAAGGTTTTAATGCCCCCAACCCACCCCCACCATTACCCCAGCACATTTTCACTTCCATTTCTCCCCTAACAAAATTATGTTAATTAATCCACCCCTTATTTTTACTATATTTCACCCAATTTACCCCTTAAAATATTTAAATATTTACCATTTTAGTTAACATAATACTCCTACTTATGTATACTTATGTATATTTATACATCATTTTTGCATAATTATTCATATTAAAATTTAATAAAAATTTAATATTTATATCTATTGACATATTAAATATATTATGATATAATATATATTTATTATATATTAATATATTATTATATATTAATATTTCAATATTTAATATTATTACTAATTACCAACAAATCCAGTAATTATCAATATTTATTATTTATTTCATTCAATTTTAATTCAATCAATTTAATTTTAACTTGACAACTGAATTAAAATATGATATAATTAAATTAAAATTAAATTAAGAAAGGAGATAAAAAATGATAGTAATATTAACTGGGAAAAGTGGAAGTGGGAAGGATGGAGTAATGTGGGAATAAAAAAATAATGCATATTATACAGTATTAATTGTATAATTATGCATTATTTATGAATAATTATGCATTTTTATGCATAATTCATCCTAATCAAATAAAGCAATATATTGTTAATTTTCAGCAATATATTGTTAGTTTTAAGTAATATATTGTTAATCTGAGTAATATATTGTTAATATAGCAATATATTATTATTTTTATAACAATATATTACTCATACTTAAATTTAAATCTTTCTTCATTAAACCATCCATCAAAATCTTCTCTACTTCTAATTTGAGACTTAAATAATTCTGGTTCATATTTTTCAAGAATTAACATTTTATTCCACATTTGTTCTTTAATCGGTTCAATGTTATAATTAGAATATTTTTCTGCAAATAAAAGAAATTCTATAATTTCTCCACCCCATATTTTTTCATATTTCCATTCATCTTCAATATTTAACCAATTAGTAAATCTTTCATCTCTTTCAGCATATTTATTATTATATTTAATTTTATCAGTATAAGAAATACATAAATAATCATCCCTAAAAACATGATTATTAATAACTGGCTGATAAACAATATCAACAATTCCAGCACTATTTAAGAAATGATAAGTATTTCCATCCCAATACCACATAAAACTTTCTGGTAAATCTTCTTTTGTTATTTTTGTTGGATAATTTCTATTACCATAATAATATAAATATCCATTATTTAATTGTCTTTTTTCCCAAGTATTTGTTTTATAGATAAATTTATAATATCTATCAATATAATGATTTCTAAATTTTTTCTTCATAATAATAATCTCCTTCTTAATCTTTTGCTCTCATTCCACAATCTTCGCAATATCTACTTTTATAAGATTGATATCTTCCACAAATCGGACATTTATAAACATATTGATTCAATTCTGGATAACTTGATACAACAATCCAATTACCATAATTTATTTCTTCTTTTTCACAAGTATCAATAAGATGTTCTATTTCATTATCTTTTAATGGTTCTAACCAGCCAAGAAGAGATTCTTTTAATAATTCTACATTAATATATTTCATTTTTTCTCCTTTTTTTCTCCAATAAACTGCATTTTTTAAATCATAGTCCACATTAATTTCTCCTTATACATCAATTTCATAATATTTGGCAATTTGGTAACAATCGAACTTAAACATTTTTTCTTCAAGTTTTTCTAAATCATCATTAAAATAAATTTTTAAAACATTCTTTTCTTTA
>JAEEGL016588193.1_pt1 | contig 17225 bp, 12 predicted proteins | sample 9134231 | NCBI WGS metagenome assembly JAEEGL01 (sample SAMN16246548, study PRJNA631951) | gut metagenome | biome: gut microbiome; feature: rumen; material: fiber-attached | host: Bos | place: Iran: Karaj | collected 2018-10
GCCTGTCGTCTGCTGCAATATTCCGACCAGTCTATATTCTCCATAGCCCTCGAGCTCGGCGGCATGGACCAGAGCAACTTCAACAAATTCTTCCGCACAGGTACAGGCTTCACCCCTGCCGAATACCGCAAGCGGATGCAGGCCCAAAGCTAAACCCCAACCCTACGGCAGTCCGCATTCCGTAAGACTACCACAGCCACGGCAAGCACACTCTGCTTGCCGTGGCTCATTTTTTATGACCTTGTGGCAACACAACCCGTAACGGCAGATGTTCTAATCGGTGTTCGTTGTGTCAGATTTGCAATTATATATGGTCGGGGAAAGACAACAAACCAATAGACAACTGTCTAAGTGATAAAATAGATTACTTTGGTTAATGTGTTATACATGCTTTATTATCTTAAAATAATAAGGATTGTTGTTTTCCGGATGGTAAATCCTTATATTATTTTGCGACAGATTACAAAACTGCCGCAACTGAGAAAACCACACCCTTTGTTGCGGCACATACAAAAAGCTTGCCTCGGAGGCAAGCCTTTTGTACGTGATTATTCCTATGCCCGTCTCATTATTCCACGCTCACCTCGGCGGGCGCAGCTTCGCTGAGGGCGGCATCAAACTGGTGGCTGGTGTCGCCTTTTTCAACTGTGAAAGTCAGGCTCTCCGTTTTGTCGTCTGTGGCATCAAGTGCAGTAATATGGATGGTGTCGCCAAGAAGGATGTCTGCCTTGATAATCTCGTCGGCAAGGTCGTCTTCAATATAGTGCTGGATGGCACGTTTCAACGGGCGGGCTCCATACTGCTCGTCCCAGCCTTTACGAAGAATGAAATCTTTGGCCTTGTCGTCAATATCTATGCCGTATCCCATCGCACGGACACGTTTAAACAGTCCCTTTAATTCGATTTCAATAATCTTATGTATATCATTCCGTTGCAGACTGTTGAAAAACACTATGTCGTCAACGCGGTTAAGGAACTCGGGGGCAAATTTCTTCTTCATTTCCTTGTCAATCACCGACCGTTCCAACGATGCACGTTCGGCTTCGCGGGCGGCCGTATTGAATCCCACTCCGGTGCCGAAGTCTTTCAACTGGCGCGAACCGATGTTGGAGGTCATGATGATAATTGTATTTTTGAAGTCAACCTTACGGCCAAGGCCATCTGTCAACTGACCGTCGTCAAGCACCTGCAGCAGTACGTTGAAGACGTCGGGGTGGGCTTTCTCTATCTCGTCGAGCAGGACGATAGAGTAGGGCTTGCGCCGAACTTTTTCCGTAAGCTGTCCGCCTTCTTCATAACCCACATATCCCGGAGGCGCTCCAATCAGACGCGACACGGCGAATTTTTCCATATACTCGCTCATATCTATGCGTATCATGTTCGCTTCACTTTCAAATAGATATTTGGCCAGTACCTTGGTCAGATAGGTCTTTCCGACACCTGTAGGACCCACAAAGATAAACGAACCAATGGGACGGTTGGGGTCTTTCAGTCCTGCGCGGTTACGGCGTATGGCCTTGCAGATCTGTCGTACTGCCTCGTCCTGTCCAACAACAGTCCCTTGCAATTCGCTTTCCATGTGGAGCAACCGGGTGCTCTCGCTCGAGGCTATCCGCTGCACTGGCACACCAGTCATCATCGCCACCACCTCGGCCACATCTTGGTCGGTCACCTGAACGCGTTTATCCCTGTCGTTGGTCTCCCATTGCCGTTTTCTGTCGGCCAGTTTTTCGCGCAGCTGTCTTTCTTGGTCACGATATTCGGCGGCCTCATTATAGCTCTTCTGTGCAAGGACCTCTTTTTTCAGACCCTCCACACGGGTAATCTCGTTCTCAAGGGCAATAATGTCCTCAGGCACCTCCACATGGGCAATCCTCACACGGGCACCCGCCTCGTCCAAGGCGTCGATAGCCTTGTCAGGCAGCAGGCGGTCGCTCACGTATCGCTCCGTCAAAGCTATGCAGGCACTCAAAGCCTCATCGGTATACTGCACCAGATGGTGGTCTTCGTATTTCTGTTTAATATTCTTTAGTATAACGAGTGTCTCCTGCGGAGTGGTGGCCTCAACCAATATCTTTTGGAATCTGCGTTCCAAGGCTCCGTCTTTTTCGATATATTGCCGGTACTCGTCAAGGGTGGTGGTGCCAATGCACTGTATTTCACCTCTTGCCAATGCGGGCTTGAACATATTCGAGGCATCGAGCGAACCGCTTGCGCTACCCGCTCCTACAATGGTATGTATCTCGTCGATAAAGATAATGATGTCAGGATTCTTCTCCAACTCGTTGAGTACAGCCTTCATACGCTCTTCGAACTGGCCACGGTACTTTGTTCCAGCCACCAACGAGGCAAGGTCGAGCGAGATGATTCGTTTGTCATACAACGTACGGGGCACTCTGCCTTCCACTATGCGCAGTGCCAACCCTTCGGCTATGGCACTCTTGCCAACGCCGGGCTCGCCTATCAAAATGGGGTTGTTCTTCTTTCTTCGGGACAGAATCTGTGCTATGCGTTCCAACTCTTTATCGCGTCCTACAATAGGGTCAAGTTTCCCTTCACGGGCCATCCGTGTCAAGTCGCGGCCAAAGTTCTCCAACGCGGGTGTCTTGTTTTCCGACTTGGGCGTGTTGCCCGCATTGGCGCCCCTTGCATATCCTCTCAACTGTTCTTCGTCGGGGTTGAGGAATGGGTCGTCGTTGTCGTCCTCGCTCGTTTGTGAACGAAAATCGGGTATGGGAGGTGCCTGGCTACCATCAGACTCTGCCATAGGCAGGTCGCCCTCACTTTTCAGGTAGTTAGTGCAACTGGCATAATCCACTCCATACTGCTGCAGCACCTGCGCCGCCGTATTCTCATTTTCTTTCAATATGGCCAGCAGCAAATGAATCGTGTGGATAGCCTTCGACTTCATCCTTGTACTTTCAAGGAAACTGAGCCTGAGGATTTTCTCTGTCTGACGCAGCATCGGTATCTCGCTGTCCATCGAATAGCGTATATCACTGTCAAGATGTCCCACCATATTTTCTATACGACTCTTTACTTCTGACAAATCCACACCGCTTTCCATCATCATTTTCACTGCCGAACATTCGCGTACACGGAGTATTCCAAGCAGCAGATGTTCTGCCCCTATCGCTCCGTTTTTCAACCTGATAGCCTCGTCACGGCTATACGATATCGCTTGCTTAGTGCCTTCTGTTAATGTAGGTTCCATAATATAAATTTACGAATGCAAAATTACTACAAAAACAGGATATAGCAAGTTCCGTGCCACAATTATTTTCAACACCCTATTGTTTGTTATTGTATCATATTGACTTTTTCAACAAAGTATAGATTCAAGGGGACTTCTATAAATCACCTCGAAGAGGTGAGACCTTTAATAACACGGTACAAGCCGTTAGGCGCAGTGCCGTGATAGTCAAGATGTAACCAAACTGCGTCCCGAAGGGACGCGACAATGAAAACAAATAAATAGAACCTACCTCAACATATATTTTATTGTAACATCTAAAAAGGATTAAAGACCTCACTTCCTCATCCTTGTTACCTCATCCGGTAAAAAAAACACGCCCTTCACATTCTGTAACAACAACTGTGCGTCCGAGGCAAGAATAGGAGCATGAAAAAGGTGGAAAATGAAACTAAACTGGGACGATTTTAGAACTGACAAAAAATAGTGAAGAAAAAGTGGAAAAATGGCAAGAGAAAAAAGGATGCTATTTGAAAAAAAAATTGTATCTTTGTATTTTAATTGCAAAAAAACATTGCTATTTTACATCTGAGACACAACAAAATATATAAAAGATGATTTCTGAAAACGAAAAAATCACGCGCGTAGACATCGAAACTACCATGAAAACTGCCTATATTGACTATGCAATGTCAGTTATCGTGTCACGTGCATTGCCCGATGTCAGGGACGGTCTAAAGCCCGTCCAGCGCCGCATCCTTTTTGCCATGAACGACATGGGCATGTTCTACAATACCGCCTACCGCAAGTCTGCCACCGTGGTCGGTGAAGTGCTTGGTCAGTACCACCCCCACGGCGACTCTTCCGTATACTTCGCCATGGTACGCATGGCTCAGCCCTGGAATATGCGCTACCCCATGGTCGACGGTCAAGGTAACTTCGGCTCCATCGACGGCGACAGCCCTGCCGCCATGCGTTACACCGAGTGCCGCATGGAGCAAATAGCCAACGAGATGATGGCCGATATCAAGAAGGACACCGTCGACATGATGCCCACCTACACCAACGAACGTGAAGAGCCCACAGTTCTCCCCGCCCGCATCCCCAACTTGCTTGTCAACGGCTCTAACGGCATTGCAGTGGGTATGGCAACCAACATGCCCACCCACAATCTCCGCGAAGTTCTCGACGGCTGTATAGCCTATATCGACAATAACGACATCACTGTCGAAGAGCTCATGCAATATGTCAAAGCTCCCGACTTCCCCGGCGGCGGCACCATCTACGGCTACAACGGCGTCCGCGATGCCTATACCACCGGCCGCGGCAGCGTGGTGCTCCGTGCCGACACCTCTATCGATGTCGACAACAAAGGACGCAACATCATCGTAGCACACACCATCCCTTACGGTGTCAACAAAAGCGAGATGATCAAACGCCAAGCCCAACTGGTTAAAGACGGTAAGATTGTCGGCATTACCGACATCCGCGATGAATCCGACAAAGAAGGCACCCGTGTCGTCTACATGCTTCGCCACGATGTTGTCCCCAACGTCATTCTCAACAAACTCTTCCAACTCAGCGAACTCCAAAGTTCCTTCGCCGTCAACAACATCGCCTTGGTTCATGGCCGCCCCATGCTTCTTAACCTCAAAGACCTTATCCAGAACTTTGTCCAACACCGCGAAGAGGTGGTAACCCGTCGCACCAAGTTCGACATGGCCGAGGCCGAGCGTCGTGCCCACCTGCTCGAAGGATTCCTGCGCGCCATCGATATCATCGACGAAATCATCCAACTCATCAAACGCTCCAAGTCCGTTGACGAAGCCCGCCAGGGTCTTATGGACACTTGGCACTTCAGTGAGCTCCAAGCCCAAGCCATCGTCGAGATGCGCCTACGCCAGCTCACCGGCATGGAACGCCAGAAACTCCAAGACGAATACGACGAAAAACTCCGTTTCATTGCTCGCTGCAAAGAAATCCTCGGCGACAGAAACGTCCTTATGAGCGTCATCAAAGGCGAGCTTCAGGAAATACGTGAAAAATACGGCGATGACCGTCGCACTGCCATCCGTTACGAAGCCCACAACTTCCGCATCGAAGACACTATCCCCGACGACCAGGTAGTCATCACCATCTCGCACATGGGATATATCAAGCGCACCCTTCTCAGCGAATACCGTGCACAGACCCGAGGCGGTGTCGGCTCCAAAGGTAGCGCAGTCCGCAGCGAAGACTTCGTCGAACACATCTTCATGTGCACCAACCACAACTACCTCCTTTTCTTTACCGAGAAAGGCCGTTGCTACTGGATGCGCGCCTTCGAAGTCCCCGAAGGGGAGAAGAACGCCAAAGGCCGCCCCATCCTCAATATGATTAATATTGAACCCGACGACAAAGTCAAGGCATTCGTCAATGTCAACAACCTCAGTGAAGAGGAATACTTGAAATCCCACTTCATTGTCATGTGCACCAAGAACGGCGTTGTGAAGAAAACCCCGCTCGAGGCATACTCACGTCCTCGTGCCAACGGCATTATCGCTGTAGGCATTCGTGAAGGCGACGAACTTGTCACCGCTTGCCTTACCGACGGCAACAGCGAACTCCTCATCGCCTCCAAGAACGGCAAGGTGGTTCGTTGCACAGAAGAAGAGTTCCGCGAAATGGGTCGCGGTGCCTCCGGTGTCAAGGGCATAACGCTCTCCGGCGACGACGATGCTGTCATCAGCATGATCTGCACCAACAACGAGAACGAGGACATCCTCGTGGTCAGTGAAAACGGCTACGGTAAAAAATCCCAACTCAAATACGACCCCGACAAGAACCAAGGCTACCGTCCCACCCACCGTGGCGGCAAGGGCGTCACCACCATGAAAGTAACCGACAAAACCGGTGGCATCGTTGCCCTTACCAATGTCAACGACGAAGAAGACCTCATGATCATCAACCGTTCGGGCATCACCATCCGCATGAAAGTGAGCGACCTCCGCATCCTTGGCCGCAACACCCAGGGCGTGAAACTCATCAACCTCAGGGGTAAGGACTTCATCGCCTCCATTACCAAGGTGCCCACCGAAAATGAAGAGGAAAATCCCGATATTCAGGAAGGTGAAACAACAGAAAACCAGGACGATAACACCACTCCCGAAACTCTCGACAACGAGTAGGGGAGAGGTACTTTGCAATAAATCAACATCAAATAATACATAATAGCAAAACAAAACCCAAAAACTAATATCATGAAGAAAATCGCATTAATGTTGGCTTTCATAGCCATCGGTTATGCCGCCGGAGCACAGTCCCTTAACGTCACCAGTGCCCGCGAAGCCCAGAACAGAGGCTACTTGGACAAAGCCAAAAAACTTATCGACCCCGCCTGCGAACACGAGCAGACACGTAACGATGCCAAAACATGGTACTATGCCGGCATCATCTACAGCCAGATCGGCGGCGAAGCCGAAAAGCCCAAATCGAAATACAAAGACCTCGATCCCAACTGGCTGGAAAAATGCAAAAACGCTGCTTTGCGCTGCAAGGAACTCGACACCGAACACGAATATGCTGAAGGCAACAACACCATCCTCAGCTTCGTAGGCAACGAGTACTTCAAAAAAGCAATCGACGCTTTCAACAAACAGGACTGGAACCAAGCCATGGCCCTTTCTGAAGAATCCGTCAAAGCCTTCAACGAATGTGGTAAGAAAGAGTACGCTTCCGAGTCGTACACCCTCGCCGGCAAGGCTGCCATGAACGCACACGACACCACGGCTATTCTCAAATACTTCAAACCTCTGGTGCGCACCCGTTCCAAAGAACAACTCGTCTATAAGACTCTTTTCAGCATCTACAAAGCTCAGGGCGACACCAACGAAGCCATCAAGGTTGCCCAGAACTACACCAAAGCCTCCAAAAACGACTATAACGCCAACATGCTCCTTGCTGAGGCTTACCTCCTGAAAGGCGACATGGAAAACGGCAACGCTGAAATCGAAAAGGCTATCGCCAATTCAGCCAACAACCCCGAAGTGCATCCCAGCCTGCTCGCTGCTGCCGGTGCTGTATATGAAAGCGTAGAGGACTTCGCCAATGCAGAAAAACGCTACAAAGAATCACTCAGTGTTCTGCCCAACCAGTTCCTCGCCAACTTCGGCCTTGGCAAAATGCTCTACAACCGCGCTGTTGACAAAATCAAACAAGCCGACCTTATTCCTCCCGAGGACTATGAAAACGGTGAGTATGAAAAACTCGACAATGAATCGAAAGACCTCATGCGCCAGTCTATTCCTTACTTCATCAACGCCATCCAGTTCATCGACAATCTTGACGCTGAAGGCCAGGGTGCCAATCGCAGCAATCTCTATCACTGCCTCACTGCTCTCAACATCGTCTACGCTCGCCTCGAGATGTACGAAGAACTCAAACCCATCAAAGCTCGCATCGAAGAGCTTAAAAAATATGCTGGTTGATAAATCATAGCAATTCAAAAATAACACAAAGGTCGCAGTCATCTGCGGCCTTTGTTTATTATTCACAATACACAAACTTTAGTATCAAACCATCAGCATTTTTCCTACGTTTGTTCTATTATTGTTTTCCAAATTTAAAGTTCAATACAGTTGTAGAATAAATGTAATTTCACCGTCTTACTATCGAAGTAATTAAATTCCAATTCTTTTTGAAGTGAATACTTGGTTTTTTAATAGTGCGAAATTTATGAGTATCCATGTTATGTTAAGTAGGGTGTAAAGTAATACCTCCTACTATGAATGGTCGAAGTTTGAGACATTATTCTAAACCTGCCAATTGTTTTATCATTTGAAGATAAGCATTGTAGTGGCCAAGGCCACATTCTTCGCAAATGTCGAAGGGATCATGGTAGCCACCGTATGGCTGCCCCATAGTTAGTAAAAATATTGAGGGACAATAGTTAGAAAACCAATAATGGTCGCTATTCGGACGGTTTTCACGCGGACGGATTTCTGGTGCAGCATGCGTCTGGTCATTAAGCGATTTCAACTTTTCAAAGAATGGCTTGGTATTGTCGCTCTTGGCATTAAAGAACATAATTCCTTCGTCGCCACCACAGAACATATCTATATTGCAAAGCAGTTTAACCTTAGAATAGTCGATAAGCGGATTTTCAGCAGCATAGCGTGAACCTTTAAGACCAGATTCTTCTCCACTGAAAAGCATGAAAACCATAGTATAATAAGGCTTTTGAGAGACAGCCATACGGGCAAGGTCCATCACAGCAGCAACACCGCTGGCATTGTCGTGTGCCCCAGGAAATATCACTCCGTCTCCCATCGTGCCACAATGGTCGTAGTGTGCGGTAAAAACAATCATTGAATCAATTACCCCACGAACATATCCAACCACATTCTGGGTTTTATATTGAGGCTGAAAATGAATGGGAACATTGGCATGTACTTTCCTCACGCGTTTGGTTATTAATGTGTCGATTACTTCAATGCATACAGGATTAGTTCGTTGGGGACCAGTTATTGGACTATAAGTGTCGAGTTGCTTCACTCCTATCACCCAAGTACCGTCTTTCAACTGCTTGGACCAAGTAGCCTCATTCAATCGCTTGGAAAAGGAAGGATTGGCTGTTGGAACAAATCGAAACTGAGTATATGGCTGCAATTCAATGCCGTTAATTGTAAGCTCTACGGGACCTTCAAAACTGTAACAGTCATAAGAATAATGCTGCATGTAGTTGACTTGCAAAGGCAAAAGACCAAGACGCTGCATTTCGGATGCAAGGAATGCAGCAGCAATCGAGTCGCCGTGGTAGCTCGCTCCCCGCCCATACATTGCACTTGAAGAAAGTTCCTTTATAATATGACGGGCGTATGCAGAGTCCTGTGCTTGAATCTGAAAACAGAGAAGCACAACCAATGAGAATAATACAAGGTGTTTTTTCATAGTGGCAAAGGGTTAAAAACCGGGAAAATGTATAAAAATGGTGGGCAGCAGCAGGAAGAAACCAATGACGATGAGTGCCAAGATAAACTTCCATACCCATTTGACCCATGTGGCATAAGGGATTTTGGCAACGCCAAGCACCGCAATCAGAACACCGCTCGTGGGTGTAAGCATATTGGTGAAACCGTCACCAAACTGGAATGCAAGCACCGCCGTCTGTCGGCTGACTCCAATTAAATCAGAGAATTGCGCCATGATAGGCATAGTTAGCGCAGCCTTGGCAGAGCCGGAGGGCATTATAAGGTTGAGCAATGTCTGGAAGACATACATCACCCCTACCGAGGCAACATCGCCGCTTTCTGCCAGTGAACGGGTGAGTGCATAAAGAAGGGTATCGATAATCTTGCCGTCGCGGAGAATGAAGATGATTCCGCTGGCGAGACCGACAACCAACGCTGCCGAAAGAATGTCTTTACACCCAGCAAGGAACAACTTCGCAATGGAGTCGGCGGATTGTTTGTCGGCCATGCCACTGCATATTCCCATGGCAAGGAACAAGGCTGAGATTTCTTTGACATACCATCCATAGCCTAAAACTCCAACAATGAGGAAACAGATGGTGAACAGCAGTATGTCGAGGATGAAGAAGTGTACAGATTTTCTAAGAGTGACAATCCCCGTAACAAGGAAGAGTGCTGCAAGAATGGGCATCAGAGGAAGAGCCGCCTCTCCCCCACCCACTGAAATAATGGTCGATGGCATAGTGAAGGCACAGAATGCCATAACGATAGACAATAGAACGAAGAGAATCCAGGCGACTCGAGGAGTGGAGTAGACTACAGGACTTTGTTGCTGTTCTTCTGAACGTTGCCTCCAATAGTTGTCTAACTTGAATGTAGGCGACTTCTCAGGATGGCTCTTCACCCGGTTGGCGTACCAAAGTACAAACGCAATACCAATAATTGTAAGAATAATCCAACACAGGAAGCGATATTCGAGTCCGGAGAAAATGGGAAGGTCCGCTATGCCTTGGGCGATGCCAATGGTGAAGGGGTTGAGCATGGCTCCGGCAAAGCCTACATGCGCTGCCACATAGCACATGCAAACACCAACGATTGAATCATAACCCATTGAAATGGCAAGAGGTATGAAAATAATGACAAAGGCAATAGTTTCTTCACTCATGCCGAAAACTGCGCCAAACAGGCTGAACATAATCATAATCAGGGTAATGATTATGTTCTCAACGCCCAGTTTTTTAAACAGTTTGAATCGATTGAGTTTCAGCACACGCCGTAGGAAAGCCATAACCCCAACCTCAATAGCACGGCTGTTGTTGAGGATATTGAACGCCCCGCCTACCATCAAAATGAAGATTATGATGTCGGCTTTGTCGACAAAACCGTCAAAAAGAGCCGAAAAAACTTGCCACGTTTGAGGGTTACGCTCCACATAACGGAAGGAGTTGTTTTGAACAACCTCTTTGACTGATGTTGTGCCATCGGCATTCTGTATAGTCACAGATTCGCGCACAAACTCACCTGCCGGCACTATCCATGTGCACACAGCGGCAAGGAGTATCAACGCGAAAACGATTGTAAAGGTATGCGGAATCTTCTTCAATGTATCGGATGGGATTGGTTGGTGTCAATTAAGGCATGGATGCCAGAAAACTATTTCGAAAGCAGGGATCGGATGAGACATCTTCTCCAAACCAGTCGGGAGGAGTGAAACTGTTGGCAGACTTAGTATTAGGGAATTCTACCTCAACAAGTAGTAGACCCTCATGGCGGCCATGAAATACATCAAGTTCGGCAGTTAGGCCAGTATATGAAGCATCTCTGGTTTGTTTCGCAAGGTCTATACGATAGCGTGTTTTGGCGACATGGCCGCTGTCGCATTTAGCCAACAAGCGATTGTAGCTCTCTTCAGAAAGTTGAAATTCCTCTTCTCTGTTGTGGATGGCGGTGGAGTTGAGCATGATCCGCTCTTTCACGGTAAGGATATACGAATCCCCCATGCGGCGGATTCGCAGCGTGGGGGATGTACACAGATAGGCTTGCTCTATCTCAAGATGCTCGTACTGCTCAAGATGGTCGGGCAACTTGGCAATAAGATATTTGCGCTCTATCTCCATATTAATGTGAATGGATTATAAGCTCATTAGACAGTCGGTGACATTCTTTTCAATACGGCCAAGAATATCGGCGCAGTCTTCGGCTTTCTGGAATTTTTCACCCGTGATGTGCTCATAGAGCTCTATATAACGGTCGGTGATGCTGTTGACAATGTCGTCAGTCATTTCGGGCACTTTCTGCCCTTCTTTCCCTTGGAATCCATTGGCCATGAGCCATTCGCGAACAAATTCTTTCGAAAGCTGGCGTTGGTGCTCGCCTTTCGCAAGACGCTCTTCGTAGCCGTCGGCATAGAAATAACGGCTGCTGTCAGGAGTATGGATCTCATCTATCAAATAGATTTTACCATCGCGTTTGCCAAACTCATATTTGGTATCGACAAGAATAAGACCTTTCTCGGCAGCAATCTCGGTGCCTCTTTGGAAAAGGGCGAGTGCATATTTTTCCAGCTGTTCGTAATCTTCCTTTGCGACAAGCCCGGAACTGATTATTTCCTCGCGAGAGATGTTCTCGTCGTGGCCCTCGTCAGCTTTGGTGGTGGGAGTCAGAATGGGCGTGGGAAATTTTTGGTTCTCTACCATACCTTCGGGAAGGGGAACACCGCAGAGTGTACGTGCTCCGGCTTTATATTCGCGCCAGGCACTTCCAGCAAGATAGCCTCTAACAATCATTTCAACACGGAAACCTTCGCACTTGAGGCCAACGGTCACCATAGGATCGGGGGTTGCAAGTTTCCAGTTGGGAACAATATCGGCGGTGGCATCAAGGAATTTTGCGGCTATTTGGTTGAGAACTTGCCCTTTGTAGGGTATTCCCTTGGGAAGAACAACATCGAAGGCACTGATGCGGTCGCTGACCACCATGGCCATATATTTGTCGTCAATATTATAAACGTCACGTACTTTGCCTACATACAGGCTTTTTTGGTTAGGAAAAGAGAATTGGGTTTTAACAACTGCTTTCATTGTTTTATGTATTGATTGATTGTATTTAAAAAAAAATGTCGAAACGATAGTGTGTCGTTGTTACTCTTCATCAAGTTTCTGCGCAAAGAAAGTGAAGTTCACCTTGCCATAGTGGCGGTGCTGCCAAAAGTGCGGATGTTCTTCAAACTCAAATTCACGCGGATGCTCAAGAATAAAAATACCGTCTTCGGTAAGCACATTGCTATTGAAGATGAGGTCTGGCAGTTGGGGCAATGTTTCAAGTGCGTAAGGTGGGTCAGCAAAGATGATGTCGAATTGCTTGTATGCACGTTTCAAAAGGTCGAAGACATCTGAGCGGACAGCCCGCAGGTTGTTAACACCAAAGTGGGCAGCGGAAGATTTAATGAAATCTATGCACTGGGAATTGCTGTCAACAGAGGTCACATCTTTGGCACCACGCGAAACAAACTCGAATGATACGGCTCCCGTCCCTGCAAAGAGATCCATCACTGTGGATTCTTCGTAGTCAACATAGTTGTTAAGTATGTTGAAAAGGCTTTCCCGAGCCATGTCGGTAGTGGGACGGACTGGCAACGTGGTGGGAGGATTGAGGCGACGGCCTTTGAGTGAACCTGCAATTATGCGCATGATAAATTGATGAAGGTTGTATTTGTCATGAAAGAATTAGCGTGTGTCGATAGGTGTGTAGAGTTTGAAACTCCGGGTTGGTGAAGGTAAAGGGTCGGCCGGTATAGAGTGTGACATTCGGGAAGAAATGCTGCAATCGGGAATAGAAATTGCGGTCTACTTGCCCACAGATAGCCAACTCCATGTCGGGCGTTTCAAGATGTAACCTTTTCATAATGTTGATGGCCTGATACAAATGGTCTTCGTCAGAGGTGCCAGGATGACTTGCAGAAAGGAGAAGATTGCCATTGTAAAAGGCCTCAAAGTCCCCTACCCCTTCACGTACATGAAGCAGCATGAGCGGATGGGATTCGCTACGACCAAGAAGGATGTCGTTTACAAGTACAGAGTGCTGGCAATGAATGTCAATTCCAGGCATTAAGATCTTGAATGCAGTAACCAAATCTGAATCAGCTTCAAAAACCATGAAGGACTTCAATAACGGTGAATAGATTCTACACACATTTGCACTCGGTTCACTCCCACATACCAACTCAAGATACTGTCTGTCGCGTACAGGCTCGAAGAGGTGTTCTGGAACCCATACAAAATGGGGGGATGACACAACAAGTTGCATCTGATTGTAGTCAAGTGCCGTCTCGTCTCCTGAGCCGATGGCTGTCACGACCATTCGAACCAAGTCCGTTGCAACGGCTGGCAGCTCCGTCTGGCAGTCGCCAACCGTTAGGAGTTCGCCATTGAGCGTGGACACCGAAAAAGAAAATCCATTTGGCCGTAGACAAATGGATAATCTTGATTGGTTATTAGCCACTGCTTTATCTGTAGTGATAAGTGTTGTGACTGGATGTGACATTTTATTCGAAATTACCGTCTGTGATGGCCTCGGTCAAGTCACCAACTTTCCAGCCGGGGAAACGGTTGTTCTGAACCAACTCGGCAAGCTTGTTAATTACCAACTGCTCATCAAGGTCGGAGAGAAGAACATCCATGTTGACAAGGCACTGGAACACGGGGAGCTGGTAACCGCTCTTTTCAATGAAGCCAGATTTCAACTCAAATTCGTTTTTCTGGTCGCGGGGATAAGGCACATAACGAAGGTTGAGGATTTCTTCATCGGTAAGGTTGAATTTACCGGATTTGCGAAGGTTCTCAATCGGGTTCACGTACTCAGTGATGCGGGTTACGTATCCGGCTTTTATCTGGTCGGCTTCTGTCATCTCATCTATTTCCACATCCTCGGGGATCTTGTCATAGTTGATGTTCTTGTTTACAACTTTAAGACTATCCTCATTCATTAAGCGGTTGAAGAGCGTATCGAAACTTCCAGTGTAGCAACCGTAAGTATTCTTGTAAGCCTCTTCGAGGGTACGGATGGCTTTCAGCTTTTCGGCGCAGGCGTCGCGACGCTTATTGTACTCGTTGTCAAACTTGACGGGTTTCATTATACTCATGTACAATGTTATGGCCAGGCCAATAATGGCAACACCCAAAAGGATTTGAATCAAAGTTTTTCTTTTCATAGTATAGTAATATTTTTATTATTCAGTTTATTTAATCAGTTTGCAAAGATACGAAAAAAGTACGATGTGTAAAAAAAAAGAATGAAGTATTTTTACAATTGTTGTTCGACGTGTCGTACAACTACTTGACATTTAAAATTTTCCAAAAGCCATTTAGCAAGTCTTTCTGCGCAGTAAACTGACCTGTGCTGCCCTCCTGTACAGCCAAAACTGACGCTTAAACTCGTGAAGTTGCGTTCTAAATATTTGGTTACGGATGCTCCTACAAGCTGCTCTACGGCTTGCAAAAAAGATTCAACAGCCTTGTCTCCTTGCAGGAATTGGATTACTGGAAGGTCTTTCCCTGTGTAGCAACGATATTCCGGATAGCGTCCAGGGTTGGGCAAAGCCCGACAGTCAAACACATATCCGCCACCGTTGCCAGAAGTGTCTCTCGGGGCTCCTTTTTTATAGGAGAAGCTATTCACTGTAACAACCAGTCCAGAAGAAGGAGCAGGCTTATGAGCAATGGTTTCTTGGTCTATTATATACTTCAATACTTGTGTTAAGTGGGGCAGTTCTAAAGGCAATGGATGGCTCTCAATAATACTTTTCAAATTATTAACAGCCAATGGAATGCTACTGAGAAAATAATCTTTATGTTCAAAGTAACCCCGGTAGCCGTATGCACCCATGGCCTGCAAAATTCGTATCAGTACATAACCATAAAAACGATGCCGAAAATCTTCTTTATCAATAGAATTTAGCTGAGACAGTTCATCAATATAATGTGTCAGCAACTCTTGTCGCACCACATCAGGCAAATTACTTTTGGAACTGTAAAGTAGTGATGCTACGTCATATTGTGCAGCCCCTCTCCTACCCCCTTGAAAATCTATGTAATACGGTGTCCTGTCAACCAGCATAATGTTGCGGGATTGGAAATCACGGTACATAAAATAACCGCAATCGGTGTCCATCAAATATGCTATAAGGGTGTGGAAATCACGTTCCAACAGTTCCTCGTCGAAGGGGACGTAGCTTAATTTTAAAAAACAATATTTGAAATAGTTTAGGTCCCATTGAACAGACTGGCTGTCGAAATCACTTCGAGGATAAGCATAACTGAAATCCAAATCCCTCCCCGCCATTTGCATTGTGGCAAGGTCACTAAGCACTCTTTTATATAGTTGCAACATGTCGGCATCAAATCCACCTCCTGATTTCTGTTTGTCAAGCAAATAAAGATACAAAGTAGTGTCGCCAAGATCTTGTTGCAAATAGCACTTCCTGTCATCGCTTATTGCATACACCTTAGGTACATGTACTCCCCTACGAAACAATTGGTTGCTGTAGTAGAAGAAGGCTTCATTCTCGCGCACATCATCGTTCCAGGCGGCTATTAACTGATGGTTCCCACCCCGCATTCGCCAATATCTCCGTGAGCTACCATGTGCCCCCAACGAAAGAATTTCGTCCGCACTTGCTCCCGTGTGGGATTTAAACAGTTCTCTTATCTCATCCTCTTTTGTCATTGTCTGTTACATTGTGGACAAGGCTATTCCGATAGTTCATCAAGCATGTGGCAACTACCAGTGAAGTATGCTCCCGGCTCAATGGCTAGTTTGTTGGCCACAATGTCTCCCTTCACGCGCGAAGTGGCGTATAGGGTAAGAAATTCTTTTACCGATAGGTTGCCGTCTATATTGCCGAGAACGTTGGCATTTTGGCAAACGACATTGCCCAAAATGTGGCCATGTTCGCCAATTACCAGCTTACCAGTCAACGTGATATTGCCTTCAAGTGTTCCGTCCATGCGGAAGTCACCGTTGGCCTGGATGTCGCCCTTGATACTTGTGCCTACCGTAATAGTATTGATTAGGCTGTTAATATTTTCGCTCATTTTTCATAATATTTTTCGTAGAACAACTTATACGCATCCACTTTTTTTCTGTTATACAACGTCGTATAGTTCTGTTTAGATATTGCATACACCTGATAGTCCTCGGAGTTATATTCTGCAAGAGGACTACTCTCGGTCTTTAAATGAATGGTGAAGTTCAAAGCTTCGCGCGCATCATTGAAACTGCTGATTGTAACCATTTGGGTACTGTCGTTGAACATCAGTGGTGATGGCTTGTATCCCGAGTTGGCATAGTATGTCATGATAAACGTTCCAATCTTGGCCTGAAGCTGCGTCGCCTTTATCTTCTTCTCTTTCACAAGTATTATCACCATGTGTGGCATGTTTTCGCGGTAACGGAACAATTGGGCTTCCGGCGGAAGTTCGTCGTTTCCTCCCACAGCCACAGTATTTCTGTCCATGTTTCGCGGCTTGTCTGTAACAGAGGCTTCGGCTTTCAATTCGGTGTCTGCTACTTCCTCCTCACCACCGCTATTGGCTATATATCTGCCACCTTCTCCTTGCATATAGTCGAGCTGGGCTTGGGCCAATGCCACCAGTGTATCGTCGCTGGCATACGTGTCTATTATGTTCTGGAAAGTGGAAATAGCAGTTGCCTTGTTGTCCATTTTGGCGTATGAAAGACCTTCCCAGTAGCAGAATTTTCCCAGCATGGGGTTGCCTTCATAAAGGGTCTTGGCTGTCGACACTTGTGCTATAACGTCACTGTACTTCCGCTTCCTGTAGAGGGCATACACGTTTTCATAGTCCTCTCTTATTAGCTGTCCCCTGCGGATGATTTCTTTATAATAATCTTCGTCGAGTATCAAGTTTGAGAAATCACTATCGGGGAACCCCATCAGCACCATATCCCTGTAATAGTTGGAACTGGGTGTATTGCCTTGTTTGTCATATATCTTGTACAGCATGTAAAACGCCTGCACAATTTCAGGGTTGGTAGTATAGTCCGACGCCATACGCAAATAGCACTCC
>JAEEGL010093317.1_pt1 | contig 17224 bp, 13 predicted proteins | sample 9134231 | NCBI WGS metagenome assembly JAEEGL01 (sample SAMN16246548, study PRJNA631951) | gut metagenome | biome: gut microbiome; feature: rumen; material: fiber-attached | host: Bos | place: Iran: Karaj | collected 2018-10
AGAATCCGCCTCCGGAATAGAAGCCGGCGGAAGAACCGGCCTTACAGCGTTTACTACCGGTGTAGCTTTTCTTCTCTGCCTGTTTGTTGCGCCCATAGCGGGCCTTATCCCGGCAGCGGCAACCTCTGCCGCCCTTATATATGTCGGTATCATGATGATGGGTGGACTTAAGAATCTTGATTACAATGACCTGAGCCAGACTGTTCCGGTATTTATCATGCTTCTTGCAATGCCGATCTCCGGATCCATAGGGCATGGTATCGGACTTGGGCTTATCTCCGATGTCGTTATCAAGCTCTTTACAGGGCGGGCAAAGGAAATCTCAGCCCTTACAGCGGTGCTGGCGGTCATATTCCTTATCAAGTTTTTCCTTGTGGTGTAAAAAGGACAAGGGATGGCATTCAGCTTATGATGTGGACGGAACCGTAAACGTCAAGGGTCTGTTGTGAAATGGCTTATTGTTTTGATATAATTTATTGGATCTGAAAGATGATGATTATTACATCAGGAACATGCCGGATCCGGAGGTGAAACGATATGATTGAAAATATCGAGGTGTTCAGCAACAACAGTATCAGGATCAGTGATGACGGTAAAACCATATACTGCGATCCGTATGATATAAAAAGCGCTTATAATGATGCGGACTATATTCTGATCACACATGATCATTATGATCATTTTTCGCCTGAAGACATAAAGAAGGCAGCCTGTGAGCGTTCGATACTTGTCGTGCCGGAGAAGATGGAACGTAAAGCGGAAAAGGTGAAGGGAGTTGTTTCAAAGATAGTAACGGTAAAGCCCGGAGAGGCCAGGGATATCGACGGCCTTGCCTTGGAAACGGTCCCTGCTTATAACATCATGAAACCCTTTCATACCAAAGGCGCGGGATGGGTCGGATATATTATCACTGCAGGCGGTAAGAGGATCTACATCGCAGGCGACACCGATGCTACGAAAGAAGCTCAGGAGGTTAAGTGTGATATCGCGCTTGTCCCTGCCGGCGGCACATATACGATGGATGCGAGGAAGGCGGCAGAGCTGGTCAATACCATATCTCCGGATACAGCCATCCCTGTTCATTACGGTTCGGTAGCCGGAAAGCCCGGCGACGGGGAAGTATTTGCCGCAAATGTAAAAGATACGATCAAGGTAGAGTTAAAGCTGCATTTTTGATATAATATTAAAGTTCATTTGCCGGGGCTATAGTTCAGCTGGGAGAACGCTTGCATGGCATGCAAGAGGTCGTCGGTTCAAGTCCGATTAGCTCCATTATAAATAATAAGCAGGACCTGTCTGTGAGGATGGCTTATGATCTGCACAGATGCTTCCGGGTGAAATCCCGGTTGAAAATTCGCCTGCTGTCTTTTTATCATGTCGGATCTGACAGAGAGGTGGGTTATGAATATCAGGATCAAATACTTCAGTGATGAAATAGAAAGGCTCAGGTACATTGACGGCAAGAGCGACTGGATAGATTTAAGGTCGGCTGAGGACATAAGCCTTAAGGCAGGGGAGTTCCGTCTCATACCCCTCGGGGTAGCAATGCAGCTTCCGGAAGGATATGAAGCCCATGTGGTTCCGAGGTCGAGCACGTTCAAGAATTTCGGGATAATACAGACTAATTCATGCGGGATCATTGACGAATCCTATTCAGGAGACAATGATCAATGGTTCATGCCTGCCTACGCCTTAAGGGATACTGAGATACATGTAAATGACAGGATATGCCAGTTCAGGATATTCGAGCATCAGCCGAGAATCGGATTCGATGAAACAGACCATCTTGAAGGGCAGGACAGAGGCGGTTTCGGCAGCACAGGTAAAAGCTGACACATCAAAAAGCTTATCGGAGAGAGTTTGGACGTACAGGAAAGGATAAGAGAAAAAACAGGCGAGGTCGCGGTCGAGAATTATGCCGCGGCAGGATCGGCAAGCGAGGCATCGGCTGTAAATACCATAACCGGAGCCCGGAAGTCATCCGAAACGCCGAATATCGATGAAAACATCCCCAGGAAAGGCGTGACATCAGCAGAGGATGCGCTGACTGTGCAGGGGTTTAAATTTTCTACCCTGGCTGATGCAAAGACCGCCGAAGAAGAGTATAAGAAGATGGTCTATATCAGACAAAGGATGAATAAGGATAATCCTGAGGAAGTGCTTGCGATATATGACAAGATGATAGAAAACGGTCTTTTCGTTACGCCGGTCGGCGTGGATTTCCTTATGAGGGTGAGGGAATACCTCGTGGAAAGCGGCGCCATAGACCCGGGGAGGATCAGGCCGATAGAGACAGGCTCGCTCTTTACACAGAGAGCCAGGAATGAGGCGCGTGCGGCGGCAAGGCCAAGGGTCACGACAGACCTTGTGCAGGAGAATAAGAACTTAAAGCATAAGTATTACGTTGCGCTTGCGGCCGCGATAATATCCATGATACTTGTCGGGGTCATGTTTTTCGTGGCCAGGAGCTCGGATAATCCTAATATCCTGAATTACAGGAGCGCGATAGAAAACCAGTATGCGGAATGGGACGAGTCCCTGAATGAAAGGGAACAGGCACTGAGGGAAAAAGAGGAAGCATTGGAAAATGGAGAAAATTAAAATTCTTATCGCAGATGATGAAGCAAGGATGAGGAAGCTCGTGGGAGACTTCCTCCGTAAAAAGGACTATGAGGTGCTGGAGGCGGAAAACGGACAGAAGGCAGTTGATATCTTCTTTGAGGATGAGAACATCTCGCTTGTGATACTCGACGTGATGATGCCGGTTATGGACGGGTATTCCGCATTGAAGGAGATCCGTCAATATTCAAAGACCCCGGTCATAATGCTCACTGCAAAGAGCGAGGAAAAGGATGAACTGCAGGGCTTTGACCTCGGGGCGGATGAGTATATTTCAAAGCCGTTCTCACCGAACATCCTTGTGGCGCGGGTCGATGCGATACTTCGCAGGTCTAACGCCATAGGTGACGGGAAGCGCCTTGAAGCGGGTGGAATAGTGCTTGATACCGGAGCTCATTCCTGTACCATTGACGGAAAAGCTATCGACCTTTCATTCAAGGAGTTTGAGCTCCTGCAGTATTTCATGGAGAATACGGGACTCGCCCTCTCCAGGGAAAAAATCCTCAACAACGTCTGGAACTATGATTATTTTGGCGATGCCCGCACCATAGACACCCATGTGAAAAAGCTCCGCGCTAAAATGGGCGACAAGGGCGAGCTGATAAAGACCATCTGGGGAATGGGTTACAAGTTTGAAGTTTGAACTTACAGTTGAAATAATTTCCATATTGATGAATCTTGCAGGGCTTATGCTCTGTCTGTTCAGGTATTTTGAACACACGCGCAAGCCCCTGATATATGCGTTGATATTTTATTTAGGCAATCTGCTTTCCAACTACTATTGGGGAGTGTATATGCTTGTCATGAATGACTATCCGAATGTTTCTTCGATGTTTGCTTATTTCGGATGGAATCTTGCATTTGTCATGCTGGTTCCGATGCTGTTCAGCCTCAGGAAGGAGCAGGGGATAAGGTCCATTTCCCCCCTTGCATTCATTCCGGTTCCGGTAAATATCGCGCAGCTTATCCTCTATCTGCAGTATGGCGGGTATTTTAACAATATCTGGCAGGTGCTCTGGACAACTGTTGCTGCCTGCCTTGCGCTGGATTCCTTGATCTATTATTACAAAAACCGTAAGAAGGGTGTGGGGTTTCCGTATATCAGCGCGATTTTCTTTGTCTTTATTACGATAGAATATGCCGAATGGACATCGACCTGCTTCGACTGGCCATCTGAACTGCTGTATCCGTATAATTACCTGAATCTTCTTTCCAATGTCTGTTATATTCTGATCCCCTGGGCTTTTACGAAAGTATACGGCAAGGAAGACAAGGTTTTGGGCGAAGCACCGCATACCCGTCTTATGAACCTTTTCAGGCCGCTGTATACGACAGTAGTCATAATATGCTGTATCGGAGGTTATCTTCTTGCAATATGGATGCGCAAAACGCTGGATGCCGGGATCGTAGAGAGGGGGGATGCGGATCCTTATACCATCATAGCAGTGATGCTTTTTGTCGTATCGATCATCATAGTCTCATTTACTATAATGATAGTCCTTGTGGTCAATTCGGCCCAGAAGACATATGAGGGAGAAGAGCTTAAAAGGGCAAAATCCTTTGCGGAAAAATCGAATGCCACCAAGAGTGAGTTCCTGACTAACATGTACCATGAGATCAGGACGCCGATAAATGCCGTGCCCGGAATGAATGCGATGATCTTCAGGGAGAGCCTCAGCGCAAGGGACGATCTTCCGAGAGAACGTGAAAGCATAAAAAGGGCATTTTCCGATATCTGCGGTTATTCGGGCAATATTGACAGCGCAGGAAAGAACCTCCTTTCGATAATCAATGATATCCTTGACTTTTCCAAGATAGAAGCGGGCAAGCTTGAGATAGTGAATGCTGAATACCAGCTGAGTTCCGTGCTTAACGATGTCAGTAATATGATCACCTTTAAGGCAAAGGACAAGGGACTGGAATTTGATGTCGAAGCTGACAGATCGCTTCCGGGAGTCCTGTGCGGAGATGAGATCAGGGTGCGTCAGATAATCACCAATCTCCTTAATAACGCGGTCAAGTATACCGAGAGGGGGAGGGTAGTCCTTTCGGTGACGGAAAAAAGGGATTATGGAAGTACAGAGGATAACCTCACCTCATTGATCATATCCGTGAGGGACACGGGAATAGGCATCAAGGATGAAGACAAGGACAGGCTGTTTAAAAAGTTTGAAAGGATGGATCTGGAGAAAAACAGTTCCGTGGAAGGCACCGGACTTGGCCTTGCGATAACGGGCAGCCTGATCGAAATGATGGGAGGCACTATCAACGTAGTGTCCCGATATGGCCAGGGATCTACATTTACTGCCGTCATCCCGCAGAAGATAGTTTCCTATGAACCCATAGGCGATTTCCGCGAAAAATTCGCAAACAGCATAGACACGATGAAGGCGAAAAAGGAACCCTTCCATGCAAAGGATGCGATAATCCTTGTCGTGGATGACACACAGATGAACCTCGCTGTCGTAAAAGGGCTTTTGAAGAATACAAAGATAAACATCGATACCGCAAAAAGCGGGGAAGAGGCTATAGACCTGGCCAAGCTGAACCATTACGATATCATATTCATGGATCAGCGTATGCCGGAGATGGACGGTACTACGGCTATGAGACATATCAAGAAAGAGGCTGTGGGAGTTAATTCCGAGACTCCGTTTATCTGCCTTACTGCCGATGCCATATCGGGGGCAAGGGAAAAATATATTTCCGAAGGGTTTAATGATTACCTTACAAAACCCATTAACAGCGTAGAGCTTGAAAACATGCTTGAAACCTGGCTGCCCAAAGAAAAGATAAATTACGCGGACGCGAAAGTATCAGAGCAGGGAGGACAGGCTTTAAAGACAACGGAAGAAGCCTTTGACCCGAAGCTCATCGACAGAAAAACAGGACTTATTTACTGCGGACAGGATGAAGAGTTTTACAAACAGATCCTGTCGGAATACCTGTATGAATCAAAAGAAAAATCCGAAGCTATGGACAGATGTTATGAAGAAAAGAACTGGGATGACTATGGCATCTATGTACATTCCCTTAAGAGCACGTCGAAGATGATAGGGGCAATGGAGCTGTCGGAAATCGCGCTGCGGCTGGAAAAGGCGGCAAAGTCGGGTGATGCGGATGCGATAGAGCGTGAACACGATAAGATGAGGAGCATGTACATGGATGTAACGGCCATGATCGCCCAATGTGTAAAACCTGATAACCTTATTGTTTAGTGGAGGATGGATATGAGAGGAAAACCCGGGATAATAGCACTCGAATCGGCAAGGACCGCAGGTGAGAAGGTAGTAGAGGTTCTGTCTGAATGGTATGGTGAAAAACAGGTGCTCATTCCTTCCGACTGTCCGAGATTCGGCAGCGGTGAAGGAAAAGGGATAGTACGGGAATCTGTAAGGGACAGGGACATCTATATCCTGGTGGACGTTTGCAATAATTCCCTGACCTACAAAATGGACGGCAGTGACAACAGGATGTCCCCCGATGATCATTATCAGGACTTAAAACGTGTCATAGCGGCGTGCAACGGCAGAGCTGAGAGGATCACGGTGATCATGCCTTTCCTGTACGAGAGCAGACAGCACAGGAAGACTATGCGCGAATCTCTTGACTGCGCATTGATGCTGAGGGAACTTGACAGCATGGGAGTGCATGAGGTGATCACGTTTGACGCTCATGATCCCCGCATGCAGAACGTGAATCCCCTGAACGGACTGGAGAATGTGTCCCCGTCGCTTCAGTTTACCCAGAGCCTTCTGACGGAATATGAAGACCTGCAGATAGACAGTGAACATCTGATGTTTGTGGCACCGGATGAGGGCGCTACTGAGAGGGTGGTATTCCTGGCTACGCTCTTCGGAGTGAATATCGGTATGTTTTACAAGAGGAGGGACTACAGCCATATAGTGAATGGCATCAACCCCATAATCGCTCATGATTTCTGCGGAGAGTCCGTGGAGGGCAGGGACATCATAGTGATAGATGACATGATATCTTCCGGCGGCAGCATGATAGATGTCGCGGGGCAGCTGAAACGCAGGGGGGCGAAGCGAATCTTCATTTTTGCGACATTCGGGCTTTTCACGCACGGTTTCGACAGATTCGACAAGGCATATGAGGAAGGTATCTTCGACAGGATATTCACTACGAATCTCATCTATCAGAAACCGGAGCTTCTGGAGAAGGAGTACTATGTGTCAGTGGGGATGAACAGATACATAGCTGCTATCATTGATACACTGAATAAAGGCAGGTCCCTTCACGAAATAATAAAACCTGAAAAAAGGATAAAGGAAACGGTAGACAAATATAAAGCAGTGTAAATGATCACAGGATCCGTGTATGAGCGATTCTCAAAAGCTGATGCCGCAAAGGATCAAAAGATCGAAGAATTCTGCGGATTTCTTAATGAAGGATAAAAAGGATAAGAAACATTAACGCTTTGAGATAAAAGATAAAGACAGGGGGCAATCCCCCCTGTCTTTCGTTTTTCAGGCCAGGGCTTTCATGATATGTGCTATCATGATGCCGCAGGGAGTACCTATCACGTATCCCAGCAGAGCCATGAGTATGCCGACGGGTACCAATGATCCTGCATATGATCCGGCAAGTACCGGTGCGGATGCCGTGCCGCCTATGTTTGCAAGCGATGCAACGGATCCCGTGAAGAGGTCTATCTTCAGGATCTTGCAGAGGAGTACCATAAGGACTGCGTGGATCGCCAGGATGATAAATCCTGTAAGTATCCATGCAGGAGCATCGGCAAGTTCAAGAAGGCTTGCTCTGGATGCAAGAAGCGCTACTACACTGTAGAGCAGCAGATTTGAAACCTCATGCGAACCGGCTATTTTGCCTAAAGGAGTGACCGCCCCGATAAGGCCGAGGATCGTGATCAGAAGGATTGTCCAGGTTGCCTTGTCAAGGAAAGGAAGAGCGGTATTTATCGCGGTTCCGATATTCTGAGATACGGCTGAAACTATGAATGAAACACCTATAAGAAGGATAAGTCCCGGAAATTCGATCTTCTGCGTATTTGCTTTGCTTTCTTCCTCAAGCCGGTTGCTGACTTCGTCAAGAACGGTGGTATCGGCCTTTGTCCATTTGTTAAATCTGGGCGCCATCTGTACAAACCAGAGCAGGAACATTACCCAGATAGAATAGTCTATGGAATCGATCACAAGAGCATATCCCATATCAGCTTCGCTGATATCGAGCGCGGCCTGTACGGCTACCATATTACCGCTTCCTCCGAGCCAGCTGCCGCAGAGAGCGCCGAGCCCCTTCCATGAATCAGGTCCGATGACACCCTTCATCATAAGGAAAGCCAGTATGAAGCCTATCATTATAGTGACTGATGCGGAGAAGAAGCCAATAAGCATCTTCGGTCCGAGCTTGATAACCTTGCGGATATCGCATCGAAGCAGCATGGAAAAGACCATTGCGTAGGTCAGAGGATTCTTCAAAGCGCTGTATGCAGGCTTTGTTTCTTCCATATTCCACACGCCGAGGGTGCAGAGCAGCATTGCCGAAAGATAAAGCAATACAACCGCAGGGATGAATTTAAAGAACTTCCATCCTGTCTTTTTTTCGAGTGTTACCAGCACGCCTGCCAGAAACAGCAGAAGCGCGACGTAGGTAAAGCCGTTAGTTATCATTTTTCTCCCTCCTTATGCCTTAAAACAGATCAGAAGGTTCGGATGAACCTTCTGATATATTATACTACTATTTATAAATGAGTGGTATAATCATCATGATAACTGAAGAGATGAGACCGGAGCGTGAATGAAAAAACTTGATGACAGAATAGACGGTATGCGCGATGAGCTTATTGCTTTTGTACAAAGGCTTGTGCGCATAAAAAGCGTTGAGGATATCGGAGGGGACGGCAGGCCGTTCGGAAAAGGCGTGGCTGATTGTCTCCATGAAGCCCTGCAGATGTGTGAGGAGCAGGGTTTTCCTGTTGTGAATATGGATGACAGGTGCGGGTGGTGCGAGTATGGTGACGGCGATGAGATGATCGCCGTTTTAGGGCATCTGGATGTGGTGCCTGAAGGCGAAGGCTGGAAATATCCCCCGTATGATGCCGTAGTAGAGGGAGACAGGATCTACGGACGAGGAACAATAGATGATAAGGGACCGACAGCGGCAGCTCTTATTGCACTAAAGGCGATAAAGGAAGAGGAGATAAAGCTTAGCAGGCGCATAAGGATCATCTTCGGATGTAATGAAGAGACCGGAGCCGCAGATATGAAGTACTACAGTGAGCACGGCGGTGAGATCCCTGTCATGGGCTTTACTCCCGATGGAGAATATCCGCTGATAAACGGTGAGAAGGGAATAATAAATGAAACCTATGAGACAAAGCTTTCAGATAGCGGCGATCTTATCATCAAGAGCATTAAAGGCGGTGCCGCAGCGAATGTGACGCCTGGATACGCGGAGGCCGTGATAAAGGCTCCGGCAGAATTCAATCCCGTGGAGCTTCCTGAAAAGGTAAGCGTAAAAAGGCTTGAAAATAATGAATGGCTTATAAGCGCTGACGGGGTTGCGGTACATGCACAGCATCCGGAGCTGGGCGAGAATGCGATAGGACGCTTATTCCTGTATTTAAGCAAACTTCCTTTTTCCGGCAGCACAAAGAATGCTGTAAGGTTTATTGCGGAAAAGATCGGTATGGATACTTCCGGCAAGGGACTCGGCTGTGAGCTCTTTGACGAGATATCAGGACATACAACTTTTAATATGGGGGTATGCGAATCTGACGGAAAGACGCTTTCTGTAAAGCTCAATTACAGATATCCGGTCACTCATGAATATGAGGAATGCCAGGCGCCTGTGGAAAAGGCCTTTTCGGAAAACGGATGGAAACAGACGGCACATCTGCATAAGCCAAAGCTGTACATACCGGAAGATGCTCCGCTGGTGCAAAGCCTGCTTAAGGTTTATCGTGAGTATACCGGGGATGATAAGCCTCCAAAATCCATAGGCGGGGGCACATATGCAAAGGCTGTGCCCAATATACTGGCTTTCGGTCCGCTGTTTCCGGGAACGGAGGTCGTGGAACATATGCCGGATGAGTATGCTTCGATAGAACATCTGATGATGAGCGCGAAGATCATGGCTGCGGCGATGACAGAACTTTCTGAAACTGAAAGGAAATAAAAGTATGAAGATCACGGATGTAAGGCTTGCAAAAATATCGATACCACTGAGGGTTCCATTTAAGACTGCGTTAAGAAGCGTGGACAGTGTCGAGGATGTCATTGTTGAAGTAATGACCGATACAGGAGAAAAAGGATATGGCGAAGCTCCTCCGACCGGTGTCATCACGGGAGATACGACAGGCGCGATAATCGGAGCGGTAAAGGATCATATTGCAAAAAGCATTGTCGGCATGGATATAGATGATCTTGAGGATGTGCTTCAGATGATCCAGAAATGCATCGTGCATAATTCAAGCGCAAAAGCCGCCGTTGACATGGCAGTATGGGATCTTTACGGGAAGCTTTATAAAATACCCGTGCATAAGCTTCTCGGAAGCGCAAGAAAAAACATAGTTACTGACATTACCATAAGCGTAAATCCTCCTGAGCATATGGCGGAAGATACACGCGACGCGATAAAGCGCGGATATGACTGTCTTAAGGTCAAAGTGGGCATCGATCCCGAACTTGATGTTGATAGACTTTCGGCAGTAAGGAAGGCAGCGGGGGATAAGGTGCTGATAAGAATAGATGCCAATCAGGCATGGACTCCGAAGCAGGCAGTGCGCATCCTTAATGCCATGCAGGAAAAGGGGCTTCAGATAGAGCTTGTGGAGCAGCCTGTCAAGGCATCGGACATAGACGGCCTTAAGTTTGTGACAGAGCGGAGTTATGTGCCTGTGCTTGCGGACGAAAGCGTATTTTCACCCGAGGATGCGCTGAAGATAATGCAGCTTCATGCGGCGGATTACATCAATATAAAGCTGATGAAATGCGGCGGTATCTATAATGCATTAAAGATAGTGTCAGCAGCGGAGATTTACGGTACGGAATGCATGCTCGGCTGCATGCTCGAGGGCAAGGTGTCGGTGAATGCCGCAGTAGAGCTGGCATGCGCCAAAAAAATAATAACAAAGATTGATCTTGACGGTCCTGTACTGTGCAAAGAGGATCCGATATACGGAGGAGCAGTATTCAATGAAAAGGATATTACGGTATCCGATGCTCCGGGCATGGGAATTGAAGGATTTGAAGAGGGAAGGCTTGTATATCTAGATTAAAAGGAGTTATGGATTATGGGGCGTAAGAGAGGATATGAAGTTCTGATTTTGATCACCTATATTGCGATGGTACTGGTATGTGTCTACCTGAATTTCTTCACGAAGACGCAGGCAGGAAATCTTACTAATCTCATCGTCAATATCGCGATGTTTGTGATAGTAGGTTTTATACTGCTTTTTTCCGTGACGGGAAGCCTGCTTCCGGTATCGAGGATCACAGCTGACCTTATCAAGGTCACGCGGAAGATCGAAAATGATGCAATGCATACGCACCGTTTCCTTTGGGAAAAATATAATGAAGATAAGGAAGAGCTTTTTCAGGACAGGATACTGGCAAAGCAGTATCAGGATTATCAGTATGAGCTGGAGCGCATAGTGCATACCGACAAGACCTACTATAAATGCGATATTGCGGATTATATAGGTTATGATCTTATCGATTCCGTGATCCACAGGGAAAGGCTCAATCAGGTGGCGGGAGTTATGACCGGACTCGGCATCCTCGGTACTTTTTTAGGCTTGTCTTTGGGACTGCAGAGCTTTAATACCGGTTCAACCGCGGAGATCACCAACAGCATAGAGCCTTTGATGGGCGGCATAAAGGTCGCGTTCCATACATCGATCTACGGTATGGTATTCTCACTCATTTTCAATTATGTATATAAAAAGAGGCTTGATGACGGAGAAAAAGCCGTACGTGATTTTCTGGCTGCTTATAAAAAATATGTCATGCCAGATACAGCTACCGACGGAGTAAACCGCCTTATGGAGCTTCAGCAGCAGCAGACAGAAGCAATAACCAATCTATCCGACACTGTCGCTCATCAGCTTTCAGAGGGGCTGAAAGAGCTGCTGGAACCTGAGTTTGATCATTTTGACCGTACGATAGACAAGTTTGCGAATGTTGCGACAAAGAACCAGATGGATCAGCTTAACAGGATTGTGGATGTGTTCATTTCGGAGCTGAACCGTTCTCTGGGAGATTCTTTCACCCGGCTTTCCGACACCGTGAATAAGACCCTTGAAATCCAGGAAAACAATGAAAAGCAGATACAGACTATATTTGAAAAGACTGTCAGTACCTCGGATAATGTAAATGCCATGGCGGAGCAGACACAGAATGTGGCCAACGCATTAAGACTTTATTCAGATAAAGTGCTTTCAATGGAACGTCAGACTACGGAGACTCTGGAACTGCTCAGAAAGCAGAACGAAAACAGCCAGGCGATACTGAACGGGGCAGGACACTATATGACCGATCTTGAGCGCTTCAGAAGTTCCCTTGATATGTCCGCTTCCGAATATGAGGACAGGCTCAGGGCCCTGGAGGACAGGGTCAGGACAATGCAGAAGCTCACTGAAGCTGTGCCTGTGGAAGTAAATGAAACCTTCAATATCATCAATGAAAATCTCCAGGTTGTGGAGAATCATTTTAAAGATACCATAGACAATATCAATAAAACCCTGGACAAAGTGCCTGAGGTTGTGGACTATTCATACCGCAGCATAGAAGAGGGGCTTTCAAGAGTAGCAAGGTCGCTTGATGAGCTTAGGGCGGTCATAACAAACATGGAATCATATTATACCAGGAGGTAGTTCCGCTGGCGGATTATCCTATTATGAAAAACAGAAGACACAGAGATGAAGAAACCACATACTGGCTGTCCTACTCGGACATGATGGCAGGACTTCTGCTTGTATTTGTGCTGATCATAGCATTTACCATGCTTCATGCGCAGATGCAGTATGACGCCAAGCAGACAGAGCTTATCGGAAAAGAAAAAGAGCTGGTGGTCCAGACGGATGAGCTTGAAAAAGAGCGTACGATAGTAGCGCAGCAAAGGAACACTCTTGATGAGCAGGCAAAAAAGCTGAACGCTCAGGAGGAGGCTCTTGCGGAGCAGGGGGAAAAGATAGCCATACAGGAAGAGACCTTAAGGGAGCAGCATGAACTGCTTGATAAGCTTGAGGCTATCATGAGCGAACAGCAGCAGAAGCTTGATGATATCATAGGAGTGCGCGCGGATCTGGTCGAGGATCTCAGTAAGGAGTTCGGCGATTCGGATCTTAAGGTTTCCGTGGATGAGAAGACAGGCGGCATCACATTTGACGCAAACATCCTTTTTGATTACAACAAGGCCACGCTGAAGCCTTCCGGGAAAAAATTCCTTGCGGATTTCCTTCCGAGGTATGCCGATGTGCTGTTAAGCCCCAAATACAGGGACAATATATCGGAGATACTTATAGAAGGTCATACAGACACGGAAGGCAATTACCTTTCCAATCTGCAGCTTTCCCAGCAAAGGGCTCTTGCAGTTGCGGAATACTGTCTCGGGGATAACAGCGGGATTCTTACGGACAGACAGCTTGAACAGATGCGGGATCTCATTTCGGCAACAGGACGGTCCTACAGCAATCCGGTATATGACGATAAGGGTAATATCGACATGGATGCGTCACGCCGCGTTGAATTTCTGTTTCGTCTGAAGGATGAAGAAATGGTCCGTGAGATGATAGAGATCTTAAGCGAAGAGGAAGCGCAGCAGTAAATCATGGCGCATAGGAACGCAGATGGGGAGTCTGGGGTATGATCGGCAGTATTTGTTCGGGAGGGATTAGAGATGGCGGTATTTGACGTTAACCTTATCAAGGATCCGGGTTTTTTTAAGGAAAACACTATTCCTGCGCATGCGGATATCAATTATTACAGAAATGAGGATGAGCTTAAAAAAAGATCGTCCTCATTTTGGCATTCCCTGAACGGGCTTTGGAAATTCAGATGGTACAAAACACTTGATGAGGCCTGCCCTGATTTTTATAAAAAAGATTTTGACTGTCACGCATGGGACAATATAAGGGTGCCTTCATGTATCGAGATGCAGGGATACGGCCGGATCTCATATGTGAATACGCAGTATCTCTGGGAGGCGCATGAGGAGATAGTCCCGGGGGAGATCCCGCATGAGTACAATCCGGTGGGACAGTATGTGAACTACTTTGAGGTGCCCGACGAGCTGAAGGGCCAGCCTGTATGCATCAGGTTTGACGGCGTCGAATCAGGCATGGCTGTATGGCTTAACGGCCACTATGTCGGATACTCTGAGGATTCTTTCACACCTTCCGAGTTTGACCTCACGGAATTCATAGATTACAAGGATGAGAACAAGCTCGCTGTGGCAGTTTTCAAATTCACTTCGGGATCGTGGCTGGAGGATCAGGATGCTTTCAGGTTTTCCGGCATATTCAGGGAAGTGTCTTTATTCACGGTACCGCAGGTCCATGTGGAAGATATATGTATCAGGACTATCCTGGACAAGGTATACAAAGATGCCGTGCTTCATATCGATATGCGGCTATCGGGAAAAGGAAGCATAAAGTATGAGCTTAAAAACAGATATGGTGACTGCCTGCTTAAGGCGGAAAAAGAGGTGAAGCAGGATGTGATCATAGAGCAGAAAGTGGACGATCCGCTGAAATGGTCTGCAGAGAAGCCTTATCTTTATGACCTTGTGATAAAGGTATATGACAATGAATACCGCCTTCAGGAAGTGGTGCTTCAAAAGGTTGGCTTCAGGAGCTTTGAGATAAAGAACCACAAGATGCTCATAAACGGAAAGAGGATAGTGTTCCGCGGAGTGAACAGACATGAGTTTTCCGATGTCACGGGACGGGCTTTGGTTGAAACGGAGATAAATGAGGATCTGCTGAACATGAAAAGAAATAATATAAACGCAGTGCGGACCTCACATTATCCTAATCAGTCACATTTCTACGACATTTGCGATGTGCTGGGATTGTATGTCATAGACGAGACAAACCTTGAGACCCACGGTGTATGGGATCCCATATTCAGGGGAATAAAACCCTTGGAGTATGCCGTTCCGGGTGACCGTGAGGAATATCTCGAAAATGTGACGGACCGCGCGCGGAATATGTATATGAGGGATAAGAATCATCCCTGCGTGCTCATATGGTCCCTTGGTAATGAATGCTACGGAGGAAGTATCATGAAGAAACTGCATGATCTTTTCCATGCCTGGGACGATACAAGATGTGTGCATTATGAGGGCGTGGTCAGGGATCCGAGATATCCGGATACCACTGACATAGCATCCAATATGTACTGGAGTGTCAAGGATATAAAGAAGTACATTGAAAAGAATAAGGACAAACCTCTTATCAGCTGTGAGTATTCCCATGCAATGGGAAATTCCTGCGGCGGGATGAGCCTTTATACCGATCTTGCCGATGAGGAGCCTTTATATCAGGGAGGCTTTATTTGGGACTATATCGATCAGTCCGTGAGAACCAAGGACAGATACGGCAGGGAATATGAAGGCTATGGGGGTGATTTCCATGACAGGCCGAATGACGGAAATTTTTCGGGGGACGGCATTGCCTTTGCGAAGGACAGAAGACCCGGACCCAAGATGCAGGATGTAAAGTATAATTACAGACCGCTGAAGATAGAGGCCGATGAAGACGGGATAATCATTACCAACAGAAATCTTTTCACGGATGCTTCGGATTATGCATGCATCATTACCGTGGAAAAGAACGGAACACCGGAAGACAGGCGTGTCGAGTCCTTTGGCGTCAAGCCGCTCTCCACAAAGAGATTCAAGTGGCCTTTCAAGCTTCCGGAGGCAGATAAGGGAGAATATGTGATTACGCTGTCCTTTGTCCTTAAAATGGCCGAATCCTATGCGGATCTGGGACATGAAGTAGCATGGGGACAGTACGTTTACGGAAAAATAGGAGAACTGAAGCACACAGCTTCAAAGCTTAAAGTAGTTCACGGAATGAACGGCATCGGAGTATACGGAGACTGTTTCAGCGCCATGTTCTCGGGATTGCAGGGCGGCCTGATCTCTTATGTATACGGCGGGAAGGAGCTCATTGAAAAGATGCCGAAGCCGAACTTCTGGCGTCCGATGACAGATAATGATATGGGAAGCCTGCAGTTTGCACGTTCTGCCCAGTGGAAGACGGCCTCGGAATTTACAGGGACCAGATACCGTGACAGGAATGAAGTGAAATTCGGGATCCCCGTTATAAAGGAACACAGATCAAAGGTTGAAGTCATATTTGATTATCTTCTGTATACCAGGCCGGAGAAGACCGTAAAAGTAGGCTATACCGTATATGCTGACGGCTGGATAGATGTGGAGATGACCATGCCGAGATCGGACGACGTGGGGGAACTGCCTGAGTTTTCAATGATCTTTACTCTGGATGCCGATTATGATTCCATAAGCTGGTACGGAAACGGGCCTGAGGAGACATATGCTGACAGGGAGTGCGGAAAGATCGGAGTATACTGCGGTCCTGTGAAGAATATGTTCGCGCCCTATCTAAGGCCTCAGGAATCCGGGGCGCATACCGGAGTTCGCACGACCATGATATCTGATGCCCACGAACACGGACTCAGCTTTTTCGGCCATGACCTGATGGTATCCGCGCTGCCCTATAAGCCTTCGGAAATAGAAAATGCGGATCATTCCTTCGATCTGCCGGAAGTCCATTATACCTATGTAAGGGTAGGACTCGGACAGATGGGAGTGGGTGGAGATGACAGCTGGGGAGCAAGGACTCTTCCTCAGTATATGATCAATAACAAAAAAGCTCTCAAACTGAAGTTTTCATTCCGCGGAGTATAGGCTGTGGGGAGCAGGCTCCGGTGGCAAAACAGCATAAGAACACAGATCGCGGCGGTATTGATCTTACTGCTCCTTGCGATAGTGATCACGATCGTTTTGATCAATACCGTTTTTTTGCAGCGGTATTATATCTCGAATAAGAAAAGACAGATCATTGCCTCCTATGACAGCTTTAATTCACTTGCGGCTGTTTCCGGGGCAGGAACCGAGAAATTTAAAGAAACGGCAGACAGGCTTACTGCGGGAAGCAGGCTGCTGGTAGTCCTTGTCGACCCCGGAATGAATATTATATATTCCACAGAGAGGGACCCGGAGATGATAGCGGCAAGGCTTCTTTGGAAAGTTATATCGGGAGATCCCGGAAATGAGCCGGGAAATGACGGGAGCAGATCCTCAAAAGAGGAGGAAGCGGAAGCTGAAGAAGACGTGCTGCTGGGGGCAACGGACAAATACAGGATAACGACAAGCACGGATCCGGCTATGAAATCCGACTATATAGAACTGTGGGGATATCTTGACACGGGAGACCTTATTTTTATCAGGACGCCGCTTGAGAGTATCAGGGAAAGCGCCAGGATAGCAACAAGGTTCATGCTCTATATCGCGCTTCTGATAGCTGTCATCGGAACAACAGGAATGTGGTTCGTTACAAAAAGGATCACGGATCCTATTCTGGAGCTGA
>JAEEGL011619943.1_pt1 | contig 17224 bp, 10 predicted proteins | sample 9134231 | NCBI WGS metagenome assembly JAEEGL01 (sample SAMN16246548, study PRJNA631951) | gut metagenome | biome: gut microbiome; feature: rumen; material: fiber-attached | host: Bos | place: Iran: Karaj | collected 2018-10
CAACGATCACCGCCTTGGCGCCAACGAAGCCCCGCCCGCCATCATTTCCGTCTACACAGGCGACCAGCTGGCAGACGTGATCGATTCTTTCGCCGGACGGAAGAAATGCGCGAGCACGGGAAAACCGACCCTCACCATCGGCGTGGACGTGCTGCCCCCCATGCCCCGCGATTATTCGGACCGCAACCGCACGAGCCCCTTCGCCTTCACGGGGAACAAGTTCGAATTCCGCGCCGTGGGCTCCTCGCAGTCCATCGCGCCGGCGAACATCGCCATCAACGCCGCCGTTGCGTGCGCACTGGAAGACATCGCCGACAGACTGGAAAGCGAAGCGGCAAAGGGGATCCCGCTCAACGATTCCGTGCAGCGCCTGCTCACCGACCTGTTCACCGAGCATGCCCCCATCGTGTTCAACGGCAACGGATATACCGAAGAATGGCCTGCCGAGGCGGCAAAGCGCGGTCTGCCCAATCTCCGCGACACGGTGTCCGCCCTTGAGCATTACAGCGATCCCGATGTGCTTTCCGCCTTTATCCGGCAGGGGATACTCACGGAACGCGAATGCCTTTCCCGCCAGGAGATACTGCTGGAAAACTATGCGAAGACCATCGGCATCGAAGCGGCGACGGCGAGCCGCATCGGGCGCACGCTGATCGTGCCCGCGGCACAGAAGGCGCAGTGCGCCGCCGCCATGCTCGTGAACCAGACGGCCAAGGCCCTGGGCGGGGTCCACGAGGCGGAAATGGCATACCTCCGCCATATCTCAGGATCCACGGCGGACTTCATGCTTTCACGGAAGAAGCTCGATAAAGAGCGCGCACGGCTGCACAGTGCGGAGGGCGCACAGGACAGCGCGCTCATAGCGCGCGACGGCGTCCTGCCTGCCATGCGGGAATGCCGCCGCCTTGCCGACATGCTGGAATCCGTCATGTCGGCGCAGGACTGGCCCCTGCCGAGCTATGCCGAACTCATGTGGACGCATTGATGGCCGAAATTTGATGTCGCATGGGGAAGGGACATCCCTTCCCCTTAAGTACATCCTTCAGGATACGTTTTTGTATCGAAACACCAGGCTGATACAAAAGAGAAAAAGGACATGTGCAGGATCGGCTCCATAAAAAGCAGACGGCCTTCCGCTCCGTCGGCAGCCCTCAGGCTCATGCTGCCGCAGCAGGAAGGACACGACAATTCCGGATTCGCCATGGTCATGCAGGACATGGGAGGACCGTTCGGCGCCTTTAAAGACAAGCCCATCCTTTCGGCAGCCTGCACGCAGGAAAGCGTGGCGCGCATCGACGAATACATGCGTGACCACTATTTCACGCTGCTGTACAACTGGAATCCGCGGCTGGAAGCGCATCCTTCCATGGACATACAGGCCATGCCCCGCTACCTTTTCAGGGTCTACGACTACCCGCCCGAATACCGGCACATGGACATGGAAGGATGCGGCGAACTGCTGCTCGACACGCGGCTCACGCTGCGCGCCATGCTGGAGAAGGATCACAGCGGATTCGTCTATTCGTTCTGGCCCGACACGCTCACCCTCAAGGAGATCGGCGACCCGCGCGACATCGCGGATTTCTTCCACCTGTGGGATGACGACTGCCCTCTCCTCGCCAGGAACATCGTGACCCAATGCCGCCAGAACACCAACTACGACATCGTCCGCTATGCGGCGCATCCTTTTTTCCTGCAGGGCTATACCCTCTGCGTCAACGGAGAAAACACCTTCTTCACAAAGAATATGGAGTTCCAGAAATCCCTGCACCGCGGCTACATCGGCTTTGAATCGGATTCGCAGTGCATCCTCTACAGCCTGCACTATGTCCTGCATGAGCTGAAATGGCCCGCCGAGTATTTCAAGCATGTGATAACTCCCCTGCCCTTTGCCGAAATAGAACGCCGCGAAGACAAGGACGTGCTCCGTCTCATCCGGCAAAGTCTAGCGCATCTGGAGATCAACGGACCGAACACCATCATCGCCATGCTCCCCGATGGCTCCATGATGGTCTGCTGCGATTCCAAAAAGCTGCGGCCGGTCGTGGTCGGCGTCAGCGGCGAGATGGTTGCCGTCTCCTCCGAAGTCTGCGGACTGAACGCTCTCATGCCCGGCAGAGAGCAGGACCAGGACATCTACCCGGGCGAACGGGAGACCATCATCATTGACAACGAACTGTGCGTGCACAGGATCAGCCAATAGGACCGGAAAGGCGGAAAAACGATGAATACGACCAAGGCACTTGATCTGAGCAGGCAAGACCTGCGCTGGGTCATTGAGTACGATCCGCAGCGCTGCACAATGTGCGGCAGCTGTACCGCCCAATGTGCGCAGCACGCCATTGAAGTCCGCATGATGCGCCTGGACATGACGCTTTCACGCAGCAGCACGCCCGAACCGGAAAAGCAGCATTTGGCCCGCCCCGTCATACGCCAGAGCACTGATCCCGAAAGGCTGTGCGTAGGCTGCGGCTTCTGCAGCCGCGTCTGCCCGAACGACGCCATCCGCCCTGTACGCAATCCGGACCAGCGCATGCCCATGACGGCGCGCGGCACGCTCCCGCCCAAACGGGGAGGACGCACCAACGTGAATGCGCAGCGCACGCTCGATTCCATCATTGTCGGTCGCATAAGCCAGATGACGGACCCGTCATTGGATTCCGAAAGACATACCTTCGACATACGGGCCCCATTTGGCCGCGTCATGCCTTCCCGTGAGCTCCCGCTGGAAGTTCGCGGCGGCAGGCTTGTCAAAACGGGAAGCACGCCTCCCGTGCGCTGGATATACCCGCTCATCTTCAGCGACATGTCCATTGGCGCTCTTTCAACCCGGGCATGGGAAGCCGTAGCCCTTGCGGCAGCCTATCTCAACGAGGAATGCGGTCTGCCCGTGCGCATGAGTTCTGGGGAAGGCGGGATGCCGGTAAAGCTGCTGGAATCGGAAAAGCTCAAATATTTCATCATACAGATAGCTTCCGGACATTTCGGATGGGACCGCATCATCAAGACCATGCCACGCATGAAAGCCGATCCGGCGGGGATACTGATCAAGATCGGCCAGGGAGCCAAACCGGGAGACGGAGGCTTGCTCCCCGCTTCAAAGGTCGCGCCGCACATCCAGGCCATCCGTGGCGTCCCCAAAAGCACCCTGCATTCTCCGCCCAACCATCAGGGGCTTTACTCCATTGAGGAATCCGTGCAGAAAATGCACCTTTCGCTCAATGCCGCCTTTGGATTCCGCGTGCCCGTCGCCATCAAATGTGCGGCATCGGCCACCTCGGTCTCCGTTTACAACAATCTTTTGCGCGACCCGTACAAAATCTGCGGCGGCTTTTTCCTCGACGGCATACAGGGCGGCACAGGAGCGGCAAACGAGATATCCCTTGATCATACCGGACACCCCGTGGTTTCCAAGCTGCGCGAATGCTATCTGGCAGCCGTGAGGCAGGGACTGCAGGGGCAGATACCGCTCTGGGCCGGCGGAGGCATAGGTCTCACCGGCAGCGCAGCGGCAGACGCTTTCAAGATGATATGCCTCGGTGCCAACGGCGTTTTCTGCGGCAAGCTGCTCATCCAGCTTCTGGGCTGCGTGGGCAACGAACACGGACGCTGCAACAACTGCTCCACCGGGCGGTGTCCAAACGGCATCTGCTCCCAGGATCCGCGCCTTGTGGCAAGGCTCGACGTGGACAGGGGCGCCCAGGCAATAGCCGACTACGTGCTTTCGTTCGACAGCGAGATGCGCAAGCTCATGGCTCCCGTGGGCAACAGTTCGCTTCCCGTAGGGCGTTCCGACGCCCTTGTCGCCACCGACAGCGCAATCGCTCAAAAGCTCGGCATAGCGTATGCCTGCTAGGAGGACATCATGCTTCGCATCGATACTGTAAAACAGCACGAACGCATGTCCACGCAGGACCTGCTGACGGTCATAAGCTCTGCCGTGAGCAGCGGAGAAACGGAATTTGAGATCGCCGCCTCCGGACAGCACGACATAGGCGGTCCGCTATGGAATACGGAAGGGAAAAAACTGCGCTTCACCGTGAGCAACCCAGGACAGCGCCTGGGCTGCATGGGGCTGGACAACACCGAGATCACCGCGACGGGCTCCGTGCCGGCAGACGCAGGTTGGCTCAATTCCGGTGCGCGGATCGTCAGCAGGGTCGACGCCGGCGACACGGCAGGGCACTGCGCTGCATCCGGCACCATCTACCTCGGCGGCAGGGCTGGGACGCGTTCGGGCTCGCTGATGAAGCATGATCCGCTCTATCCCGAACCGGAACTCTGGATACTGAAAAATACAGGGTCCTTCCCCTGTGAATTCATGGGCGGCGGCAAGATGGTCGTCTGCGGCTGGGACTGCGGGGACCTGCCCTCCGTGCTGGGGGCACGCGCCTGCACCGGCATGGTGGGCGGGACGCTGTACTTCCGCGGGAATCCTGGCTCCTTCTCCACAACAGACGTGAGCATGCATGGTCTGGATGACGGCGACAGGGAGCTTCTCCGGAGCGGACTCAGGCGCTTCCTGTTTGCTCTGGGCAGGGAAGATCTGGAAAGCAGCCTGGACAGGTGGCAGGAGTGGCGCAAGCTTGTTCCTCATCCCTCAGAACAGGGATCCGGCATGCACAGGAGCATGCGCGAGTTTCATACGGGATCCTGGATCAAAAACGGCATTTTCAGCGACGTCGTCAGCGACGACCTCTCAGTCAGTCCGCTGGTCACCAGCGGTCTGCTGCGGCTGCGCGTGCCCAGCTGGGACAACGCCGCCTGCGCCGCACCGTGCGAATACGCCTGCCCTTCGGGCATCCCCACGCACAGGCGCTTCGGCCTTCTGCGGCAGGGTCGCAAAGAAGAAGCCCTGCGCCTGGTGCTCCGCTACTCCCCCTTCCCCGGCTCGGTATGCGGAGCGGTATGCCCCAATCCCTGCATGGATGCCTGCACGCGCGGCTCACGCATCGACATGCCGCTGCAGATCGGAGCACTGGGCAGACTGTCTGCCCGGCTGCCTGCCCCCCGTCCGCACGGAAAAACAGGGAAAAAAGCCGCTGTCATAGGGTCGGGAGCGGGCGGTCTTTCCGCAGCATGGCAGCTGGCGCTCATGGGGCATGATGTCACGGTCTATGAAGCAGACGGGGTCATAGGAGGGAAGATCGAGCAGGTCATCCCGCGCTCCCGCCTGGACCATGACGTGCTGAAAGCGGAGATCCGGCGCATAGCAGACCTGGGCGTGCACTTTGTCACATCCTGCAGGGTTGACAGGAAACTGTTCGGCTCCCTGCGTGCGGAAAACGACGCCGTCATCGTAGCTGTGGGAGGCACGAAGGCGCGCATCTTCGACTGGCCCGGCAAAGAACGCATCGTCCCCGGGATCGAATTTTTGAAGGCGGTCAACCGAGGAGAGCATCCGAAGACCGGACGCAGCGTCATCGTCATCGGCTGCGGGAATGCAGGAATGGACGCCGCCGCCGGCGCCTATGCGGAAGGTGCAGAGGAGGTCATCTGCATTGACGTGCAGAAGCCTGCCGCCTTTGCCCATGAAATCGCACATATCGAATCGCTTGGCGGCAGGCTGATCTGGCCCGTGCAGACGAAGGAGATAACCAAAGAAGGAATCATCGCATCCGATGGCAGGCTCATTCCCGGCGACATGGTCATCATAACCATAGGAGATGAACCGGAAATCGATTTTCTGCCGCCGGAAGTAAAAACGTTCCGCAAAAACTGGCTTGTGCCCGGAAAAGACTTTAGCATTCTGCCCGGCGTTTTCGCTGCCGGAGATGTGATCAAGCCGGGGCTGCTCACCGCCGCCATCGGCTCGGGCAGGGAGGCGGCGCTTGCCGCTGACGCATGGATGCGCGGCATGCCCTGGGCCCCGCCTGCAAAGCACGCCGCGGCGGGAGCATCGCTGCATCTGGAATACTTCGGCCGCGTGCATGAAAACGCACTGCCCGCCCCCTGCGATGACTGGCAGAGATGCATCTGCTGCGGTTCATGCCGTGATTGCGGCATGTGCCTGAATTCCTGTCCGGAGCAAGCTGTTTCGCGTATTGAAAGGGATGACGATACGGGATATGCCTATGTGTCCGATCCGGAACGCTGCATCGGCTGCGGCATCTGCGCCGGCGTCTGCCCGTGCGGCGTCTGGCGCATTCACGATAACGCTCCCCTGAACCAATCAGAAGGAATACTCTTATGCCACGCATAAACAATGCCTATGCCAGCCTTTCCTCCAGTTATCTTTTCAGCGAAATTGCCCGCCGCGTCCGTGCATTTCAGGCAGGCAATCACGGGAAAGACGTCATCAGCCTCGGCATCGGCGACGTTTCCCAGCCCCTTGTCCCTGCCGTCATAGAAGCCCTGCACAGGGCCGCGGACGAAATGGCTGATGCCGGAACCTTCCGCGGCTACGGACCAGAACAGGGATACGCTTTTCTGCGCAGGGCCATTCTGGAACACGATTTCCGCAGAAGAGGCGTTGATCTGGATGAGGACGAAATATTCATCAGCGACGGTGCCAAAAGCGATGTCGGCAATTTTCAGGAATTGTTCGCACCGGATGCAGTGATCGCACTGACGGATCCCGTTTACCCTGTGTATGTGGATTCCAATGCCATGTCCGGCCGCTGCGGCGGATATGCCGGCGGCAAGTGGAGCAGAGTCGTGTATCTGCCCTGCACGGCGGAAAATAATTTTGAGCCGGATCTGCCGGAAACCCGCCCTGATGTCATTTACCTGTGCAGCCCCAACAATCCCACTGGCACCGTCCTCGGCAGGGACGCACTCAGGCGCTGGGTGGACTATGCCAGGGAGAATGACGCCTTCATCATGTTTGACGCCGCCTACGAAAGCTTCATTGCAGATCCTGAGCAGCCTCGGAGCATATTCGAGATCGAGGGAGCGGACGAAGTGGCAGTGGAATTCCGCAGCTTTTCCAAAACAGCTGGGTTTACCGGACTGCGCTGCGCCTATACCATCGTTCCCAAAAAGCTGAAAGCTGCAGCGGACGACGGGACCGTGCTTTCTTTGCATGGCATGTGGCTGAGGCGCCAGAGCACGAAATACAACGGCTGTTCCTATGTGGTGCAGCGGGCGGCGGAGGCCGTTTTCAGTCCGTCCGGGCAGGCACAGACAGCCAATGTGCTGAACGGCTACCGGAGCACTGCGGCAATGATGCTGCAGCGCCTTGGAAAAATGGGGCTGTGCGCCTACGGCGGCATCCATTCTCCCTATGTCTGGCTGCAGACCCCGGACGGCATGCCGTCGTGGGAATTTTTCGACCTGCTGCTGAACAGGGCGGCTGTGGTCTGCACGCCGGGGGCGGGATTTGGCGCGAGCGGCGAACATTACGTCCGCATGACGGCGTTTAATTCACCGGAGAACACATCCGCTGCGCTGGACCGCCTGGCATCTGTGCTTTGAAACAGGACATGCACAGAATACACATTCATATCTGACAGAGGTACAGCATGGGCGAACCGGTAATGTCTGCGACGGACTTTGAATCCTGCCTTGCAAGCCTGCACCGCATCGTCTGCTGCCTGGAACCCAGGCCGCAGTTCAGGAAAGTGCTGATGAACGTGCTCGGCATCCTCTCCGGCGACCTTTCCTTTGAACGACCGCATATCGTCGTGCAGAATCCGGAAAACGGACGCCTGCACCTTTCCCTGTCACTTGACAGACCCGTGGAGCATATCACCTATGCCCCGGGGGCAGGCGTAACGGGACAGGTGTTTGCTTCCGGCAAGCCTGTCATCGTGAAAAAAATGAGCGATCATCCGGATTTCATGAACAGGCTCTTTGCAAGGCCGCAGTCTGTACTGGAAAACCGTTCCTTCATCTGCGTCCCCATCTTTGCCGAAGGAATCGCAGAGGCAGATGAGAAACATCCGGGAAAGCCCATTGGCGTGCTCAGCGCAGACACGCCGTGCGCAGCGATGCCGGTTTTGCGGCTGCGCTGCCGCCTTCTCCGTATCGTAGCTTCCCTTGTGGGGCATCAGGCTGCATGCCTGCAGGAAGAAATCCTGAGGAAAAGCACGCACAGCACCGCCATGGACGAAAAACCCCTGCCCGAAGCCATGCGGGACAACCCCTCCATCGTGGCATTTTCCCAGTCCATGAACCATGTGCTGCACCATGCGGCACAGGCTGCTCCGTCGCCGACCACGATCCTTCTGCGCGGAGAAACCGGCACAGGCAAGGAACTCATGGCCCTGACCATCCACCAATGCAGCCTGCGTGCGGACAAGCCCTTTATCAAGCTCAACTGCGCCGCCCTTCCGGCGAACCTTGTAGAAGGGGAACTGTTCGGCTGGCAGAAGGGGGCTTTTTCCGGAGCGCAGCAAAATCACCGCGGGATGTTTGAACAGGCGGACGGCGGGACTCTTTTCCTCGATGAGATCGGGGATCTTTCGCTTTCCGCACAGGCCAAGGTCCTGCGCGCCATACAGGAAAGGGAGATATCACGCCTGGGCAGCGAAAAGACGATTAAGGTCAATGTGAGGCTGATCTGCGCCACGCATCAGCCGCTGGAACAGCTTGTGGAAAAAGGTCTGTTCCGCGAAGACATGTATTACCGCATAAACGTTTTTCCGCTCTTTCTGCCGCCCCTGCGCGAACGCAGGGAAGACATACTGCCCCTGGCCGAATTCTTCCTGGAGATGTTTTCCAAAAACTGCCTGAAAAGCGGCCTGCAGATATCACGCCAGGCATCGGATCTTCTCAAGTCATACAGCTGGCCGGGCAATGTCAGGGAATTGCAGAACACCATTGAACGCGCTGTCCTGCTTTGCGGGGATCAATCCGTTATGCCTGTCCATCTTCCGCCCGAAATCCGGGGCAGGACACTGGACGAAAACAGAGCGGAAAACAGCTCTGCTTTTACGGAAGAAATCCGCTGCCTGGAAAAGATGCGCCTTTGCGAAGCCCTTGCCGATGCCGGGGGCAACATCCATAAGGCTGCAAAAAATATTAATATAACATACCGTGTTTTTTATTATAAATTAAAAAAATACGGTATAGACTACCGAACTTTCATCCATAAATGACACGCATTTTTTACACGGCTTCAACGCTGCGCCATCATACTTCCGCAGCCTGTCATTCAGAGGATCGATCATGAAAGATATGAAGGAACGTGTCCGCTTCACCAAAATGCACGGTGCCGGCAATGATTACATTTATGTCAACACGATGCTGTACGGCATCCCCGATCCGGCAAAAGCATCCAGAGTCTGGAGCTGCCGGCACACAGGCATAGGCGCTGACGGGCTGGTGCTCATCGGGAAGCCGCAGAAGCCCGGGGCAGACTTTTCCATGCGCATATTCAATGCCGACGGTTCGGAAGCCATGATGTGCGGCAACGCATCGCGCTGCATCGGCAAGTATGTCTATGAACGAGGTCTGGCTGATGCGGGAAAGACGCAGATTAAGCTGGAAACGCTTTCCGGCATAAAGACGCTGGATCTGCACGTGCAGGACGGCAGGGTCTGCTCTGTGACAGTTGACATGCTGGTCCCGCGTTTTGAAGACGAAAACCAGTTCCTGCCGCAGGAGGGACCCGCCGGCGGGATTTTCGTTTCCATGGGCAACCCGCATTTTGTCATTTTCACGGACAATGTTGACACTGCAGAGGAGCTTGGGCCCGGACTGGAAAAACATCCCGCCTTCCCGCAGCGCTGCAACATAGAATTTGCCAGCATCCTCGGGAACGGAGACATCCGTGTCCGTGTCTGGGAGCGGGGCAGCGGGATAACCATGGCCTGCGGCACGGGAGCCTGCGCCACGGCCGTTGCGGCAGCTGTGACCGGACGGGCAGGAAGGAAGAGCAGGATAATCATGGACGGCGGCATCCTTAACATCGAATGGAAGGAAAGCGACGGGCATGTGTACCTGACCGGTCCGGCGGAATTTGTTTTTGACGGTGAAACCGGACTGCCTGAATAAAACGAAAAAAGCAGGCCCCTGCAGAAAAGGAAACTGTCATGTGCGGTATTATCGGCATTACGGGACATGAAGACGCCGCAAGGCTGGCTTATTTCGGTCTTTACGCATTGCAGCACAGAGGGCAGGAAAGCGCCGGCATAGCATCCTGGGACGGACATTCCGGATCTGCGCACCTTCATGCAGGCATGGGACTTGTTCCCGATGTGTTCAGCGAAGATGATCTCAAGCGCCTTACAGGAAGGACAGCCATCGGGCATGTAAGGTATTCCACGACCGGCAAACCCCAGATCCGCAACGCCCAGCCTCTGCAGGTACGCATAAAGGGCGGCTTGCAGCTGGCTCTGGCTCATAACGGAAACCTGACCAATGCAGCGGAACTGAAGCAGATGCTCGAAGATGAAGGATGCATTTTCCAGACAACGTCAGACAGCGAGATATTCGTGCACCTCATCGCCAGAGCGCTGAAAGGCAGCGACCTTCCGCAGGCGATCATCGCTGCCTGCCGCAAGGTGGAAGGAGCGTACAGCCTGCTTATCATGGCCAACGGGGTCTTGTTTGCCGTCCGTGATCCGCACGGATTCCACCCCTTAAGCATGGCAAAGACAGGCGATTCCCTGCTTTTTGCTTCGGAAAGCTGTGCGTTCGACCTTCTGGAAGCTGATTACGTCCGGGACGTCAGTCCCGGAGAAATGCTCATCGCAGGACCGGACAGCACGGACTGCAGGAGCATATTCTTTTCCGCCGCCCCTGTGCCTGTGCGGCAATGCATTTTTGAACTCGTATACTTTGCCCGTCCGGATTCCTTCATTTTCGGGGAAGACGTTTACCAGTGCCGCAAGCGCATGGGAAAAAACATGATGCGGGAAGCCATGGTCGATGCGGAATGCGTCGTGCCGTTCCCGGACTCCGGCGTTTACGCATCGCTGGGCGCTGCGCAGGAAGCAGGGCTCCCTTACGAGCATGCGCTCATCCGCAATCATTATGTGGGCAGGACATTCATCCAGCCGTCGCAGAGCATGCGCCAGTACAGCGTCAGGGTCAAGATCAATCCTGTACGCTCCATGATACGGGGCAAAAGCCTATGCGTGGTGGACGATTCCATAGTCCGCGGCACGACCATACGCACAAGAGTGGCAAAACTGCGTGAGATGGGAGCAAGAGCCGTGCACTTCAGGGTCAGCAGCCCGCCGGTGAAGCACCCCTGCTTCTACGGCATCGATTTTCCCTGTCCTTCGGAACTGATCGCCACAAAGCTGGATGCAGAACAACTTGCCGCCATGCTGGGGCTGGATTCCCTGCATTATCTCTCTCTTCAGGGGCTGCTCGGTTCGGTTTCGGAGCCGCATCATTACTGCACAGCCTGCTTCACGGGAGAATACCCGGTGAAGCCGCCGGACCAGAACGGAAAAATGTCCCTGGAATGCGGACACTGCTGACCATTCTTGCAGAAAACCATCAGGCATAAGGACTTCATGATGAAGACAAAATTTATCTTTGTGACAGGCGGCGTGCTGTCTTCCCTGGGAAAAGGCCTTGCAGCCGCATCACTTGGGGCCCTGCTCAAGGCCCGCGGGCTCACCGTGACCATCCAGAAGCTCGATCCATACATCAATGTGGACCCGGGCACCATGAATCCCTTCCAGCACGGAGAAGTATTCGTCACCGACGACGGCGCCGAAACCGACCTCGACCTGGGACATTACGAACGCTTCCTCGGCGTGTCCCTCTCAAAGAAAAACAATGCCACCTCTGGCAGGATCTACTATGATGTCATCAGCAAGGAGAGACGGGGCGACTATCTCGGGGGAACTGTACAGGTCATCCCGCATGTCACCGATGAAATTAAGCGCACGATCCTGAGCCTCACGGAAGGCGATGACGCACCTGATATCGCCATCATAGAAATTGGCGGGACCGTGGGCGACATCGAGGGAATGCCCTTTCTGGAAGCCATACGCCAGCTGCGCTCGCAGCTTGGGCGCAGCAGCTGCCTGAACATCCATCTGACCCTGGTGCCGTACCTCAAGACCGCCGGTGAATACAAAACGAAGCCAACGCAGCACAGCGTGAAGGAACTGCTCTCCTCAGGCATACAGACAGACATCATCCTGTGCCGCTGCGAACAGACCCTTCCCCCCGACCTGAAAAAGAAGATCGCTCATTTCTGCAACGTTGGCGAAGACGCTGTCTTCACTTCCGTCGATGCCTCCAACATCTATAAGGTTCCGCTTAACTTCCATGCCGAAGGCTTCGACAGCAAAGTCTGCGAAATGCTCGGACTGCCTCCCGCAAGCGCCGACCTTTCCGGATGGCAGAAGCTTATGGCTGACTTTGCCGAAGCTTCAAAGCAGAGCGTATCCATCGCCATCGTCGGCAAATATGTGGAACTGAAGGAAGCCTACAAAAGCCTCCACGAAGCCCTCGTCCATGCCGGTGTTGCCAACCGCAGGATTGCAGATCTCAAGTACGTCAATTCCGAGGACGTCACTCCGGCAAACGCACCGGAGATCTTCCGCAGCTGCCAGGGCATCCTCGTCCCGGGCGGGTTCGGCTACCGCGGCGTGGAAGGAAAGATAGAATCCATACGCTGGGCCAGGGAACACCATGTGCCTTTCCTGGGGATATGCCTCGGCATGCAGTGCGCCGTCATCGAATTTGCCCGTCACGCTGCGGGGCTCCCCCTTGCCAATTCCGAAGAATTCGGCAGCGGCACGCAGCAAAACGTCATTTACCTGATGAAAGAGTGGTATGATGCCAGGAAGCATACTACCGAAATACGCTCGGAAAGCAGCGGGAAAGGGGGAACGCTGCGCCTTGGCGCTTATCCGTGCGTCCTCATGAAGGGCTCGAAAGCAGCCCAGGCCTATCAGTGTGCCGAGATATCAGAAAGGCATCGCCACCGTTACGAATTCAACAATGCCTACAGAGATGCCCTGGAAAAGAACGGCATGCTCTTCAGCGGGATGTCGCCGGATGGGCAGCTTGCTGAAATCGTGGAGCTGCCCGGTCACCCGTGGTTCGTCGGATGCCAGTTCCACCCCGAATTCAAATCGCGCCCCATGCATCCCCATCCCCTTTTCAAAGACTTCATCGCAGCAGCCATCAAACACGCTTCTTAAAGGAACAGACCATGTCTAAAGTCATCATCCTGGACTACGGTTCTCAGGTCACGCAGCTCATAGCGCGCCGCGTTCGCGAAGACGGCGTTTATTCTGAGATACATCCCTGCGGGATATCAGCGCAGAAGATCGCCGCCATGAAGCCCGATGCCGTCATCCTTTCCGGAGGACCTGCCAGCGTGGGAGAAAAAGATTCCCCCGGGCTGGACATGGGCATCCTCGCAATCGGCGTGCCCGTGCTGGGGATATGCTACGGGATGCAGCTGCTCGCCCATGCCCTGGGCGGTGAGCTCGCCCAGTCTCAAACAAGGGAATACGGACCGGCTGACCTGGAAAAAACTGCAGACTGCGCCCTTTGGGAAGGCATAGCAGACCTTGAAAACGGCGGCAGGTCACGGGTATGGATGTCGCATGGTGACAAAGTCAGAACGCCGCCTCCCGGGTTCACCGTCACGGGACGCACAGCAACGCTGGACATCGCTGCCATGTGCGATGCGGGCCGGCGCATATACGCGCTGCAATTCCACCCCGAAGTGCATCACAGCGAATGCGGCGGGCAAATCCTGCGCAACTTCCTGTTCGGCGTGGCCGGCATCAAGCCGGACTGGAGCATGGGGTCTTTCATCGAACGCGTGGTCAGCAAGGTACGGGAGAGAGTCGGGCAGAGCCATGTCATCTGCGCCCTTTCCGGCGGCGTGGATTCCACAGTCGTCGCTGTGCTGCTGAATAAGGCCATAGGAAAACGGCTGCACTGCATTTTCGTGGACAACGGGCTGCTGCGCCAGAAAGAAGGCGAGGAAGACATCGGCTTCCTCAAAACACATTTTGATTTGAATCTCAAGCATGTGCAGGCATCGGAGGAATTCCTCAGGCTTCTTGCTGGCGTGGATGATCCGGAACGCAAGCGCAAGCTCATCGGCCGCACTTTCATCGATATTTTCGAGCGGGAAGCATCTGCCATCAAGGACGCCGGACATGACGTGAAATACCTCGCCCAGGGCACGCTGTATCCTGATATCATCGAATCCGTTTCCGCCAGGGGTCCCAGCGCCGTCATAAAAAGCCATCACAATGTGGGCGGGCTTCCGGAAAAGATGAACATGCAGCTCATCGAACCCCTGCGTGAACTTTTCAAGGACGAAGTGCGCACTGCGGGAGCGGCGCTTGGCATACCGGAGTCCATCCTTTGGCGGCACCCCTTCCCCGGACCGGGGCTGGCCATACGCATCATCGGGGAGGTCACAAAGAAACGGCTGGAAATACTGCGCTGCGCCGATGCCATCGTCCAGGAAGAACTTCGCACTGCGGGATGGTACCGCAAGGTATGGCAGGGCTTTGCCATCCTTCTCCCCCTGAAAACCGTCGGCGTCATGGGGGACGGGCGCACCTATGAACATGTCATCGCTCTGCGCATCGTGGAGAGCGTGGATGCCATGACCGCTGACTGGACGCGCATGCCGGCTGAAATCCTGGCAAGGATCTCGGGACGCATCATCAACGAAGTGAAAGGGGTCAACCGCGTGGTCTATGACATCTCTTCCAAGCCTCCGTCAACCATAGAATGGGAATGAAACCCAGTCAAAGCCCATGCCTTAAAACGCTTGCCGTGCCATCCTCCGCTCCATACTGCACGGGCACGCTCAGGGCGCTGTGCGCTGGCCGCACGCCGTCCGAAGGAGAACGTCCATGAAAGCACTGCTTACACTGGAAGACGGATTTTCCCTGGAAGGGGAATCCTTCACCGGTCCCATCGATCTCGCCGGCGGCGAAGTCATCTTCAACACGGCCATGTGCGGATACCAGGAACTGCTCACCGACCCGTCCTACACGGGCCAGATGGTATGCCTGACCAGCCCTCTCATAGGCAACTGCGGCATCAACCCCGACGACATGGAATCAGAAAAGATCCATGTGTCGGCGCTCATTGTCAAGGAATGCTGCAAAGAACCCTCCAACTGGCGTTCTGTGGAAAGCCTGCCGTATTTTCTCTTGCGGCATGGCGTGCCGGGCATCGAAGGCATCGACACGCGCTCCCTGACGCTGCATCTGCGCAAGAACGGCGCCATGCGGGGCTGCATCTCAACCTCAGTGCTCGATGCGGAGGAACTGGCAGCGAAAGCCCGCTCCCTGCCGCCCTTGGAAGGGCAGGACCTTGTCACCCGGGTCGCTCCAAAAAGACCCTGCCGCTGGGATGCAGCGGCAGGCAGGCCTGCCGCAGTACAGCTTGATGCCGACGGCTCCTATGCCTGGACGGAAGCGAATAGCCTGCATATCGTGGTCTACGATTTCGGCACCAAATGGAACATTCTCAGGCTGCTTTCCTCCCACGGTATGGAACTGCTGCTCGTTCCTCCCTCCTTTTCCTGCGCACAGGTCAAGGCCGCCGGACCAGACGGCATCTTCCTTTCCAACGGTCCGGGCGACCCGGCGGCTCTGAAACCCGTGATAAAGGAAATCGCCAGACTCGCCGATCTGTACCCCATAGGTGCCATATGCCTTGGCCATCAGCTGCTTGGTCTTGCACTCGGCGGTCGCACGGAAAAGCTCAAATTCGGCCATCATGGAGTGAACCACCCGATTAAAAATCTGCTCACCGGACACATCGAAATTTCCTCGCAGAACCATAACTTCTGCGTCTTCCCGCCCGAAGGCGTGCAAAAGGTCTATGTCAACCTGAACGACGGGACGCTGGAAGGTTTCCGATGCACGGACCGCCCCATCCTCTCTGTCCAGCATCATCCGGAAGCCTCCCCGGGTCCGAAAGACAGCCGCACGTTTTTTACCGAATTCCGCGACATGGTCTCCAATTATAAGAACGCCCGGGAAAGGGATAAGAAGCGTACGGCGAGCCAGACCACGGACATGTGACTCTCCCCCAGACCATTGGCATGCGCTCCTGCAGCACCAAGGAACACACGGAATCACACGGATCACACGCTTGCCAGACGCAAAAGATTGGCTTATGTAAAAAAGGTAATCCCGCCTTCTGCTGGGCACAGATTCAGGCACCGGCATGGCGATTGCGCATGCGTCACGGTCGGGAACTGACGGCGCAGCGGAAACGCCTGCGAAGCATTACTGCACAGGGCGGGCTGCTGCAAAAAGACCTGATGACAACATGCGCACGCAGAACCGCTGAAGCTGTTTCCTGCATTGCCGCTGCTTCCGGCATCATGCAGGGGCAGAAGGCAGCAGGCAGCAGCAGTTTTTTTCGTCCATACAAGCCTGCAGGACAACGCCCCTGCATAGTAACTTCCGGAAGCATACGGCAACGGCACATGCCGCACCCCCTGCCCTCTTGCTGATCCGGAAAGCTAAGGAAACCGCTATGAGCAACCTTCTTGAAAATACGCCTGGCAAAAAAGCGCTCCTCATGGGAAACGAAGCGCTTGTCCGCGGAGCCATCGAAGCAGGACTGAATTTTGCGTGCTCCTATCCGGGCACGCCTTCTTCTGAAGTACCCACGCTTCTTTTCGGGCTTCAGGCAAAGGGAGCCTTCCGCATGGAATTCGGCGCCAACGAAAAAGTCGCCATGGAAATGGCAGCAGGGGCAGCGCTCAGCGGAGTGAACGCCCTGACATCCATGAAGCATGTCGGGCTCAATGTCGCATCCGATCCCCTTGGCACCGTCAGCTACATGGACATACTCGGCGCCCTGGTCATCTATAACGCCGATGACCCCAGTCTGTTTTCCAGCCAGAATGAACAGGACAACCGCGCCTTTTCAAGGCTGTTCGGCGTCCCCATGCTGGAGCCGACCACGGCGCAGGACATGAAGGACATGACTGTCGAAGCCTTCAGGCTCTCGCATGAGATGCACATGCCCGTCATCGTGCGTTCCACGACGCGCGTCGCACATTGCCGCGGCATAGTGGAATACGGCGAAATCGCCGCACCTGCCAGCCCCACGCTCTATACGAAGGACCCCCGTAGCTACGTCTGCGTGCCCGCCAACAGCATCCCCCTGCACAGAAAGCTCCTCCGGAAACTCGCCGATTGCGAGGCCCGCGCAAACGCTTCCCCCTTCAATGCGGTGTATGGCCCGTCTGACGCTCCTTTCGGCATCGTAGCCAACGGCATCAGCGTGAACTACGCCCTCGACGCCATCAGCGAGCTCGGACTGGAAAAGCAATGCTCGCTCTTCAAGCTCGGCTTCTCCTATCCGG
>JAEEGL013849376.1_pt1 | contig 17224 bp, 12 predicted proteins | sample 9134231 | NCBI WGS metagenome assembly JAEEGL01 (sample SAMN16246548, study PRJNA631951) | gut metagenome | biome: gut microbiome; feature: rumen; material: fiber-attached | host: Bos | place: Iran: Karaj | collected 2018-10
GCCTGCGGTGCCTGCAAAGGCTGCGCCGGCCGTCGCGCCGGCCGCTCCCGCCCCTGCGGCCCCAGAACCTACCGTCGCGCCGGCCTCGGCGGAGGCAGCCCCTGCCGACGCGCCAGCGGTCGCGGCTGGCTGACGTGTCAGACTAGACATTCCAGGCAACCTATCAACAGAAGAAAGAGAGCAAATCATGTCATTAGGAAGCATATTCAGGAACATCGGCAACATTTTCAAGACCTCGGACGAGATCGAGGCCGAGAAGCGGCGCCAGAAGCGCAACCTCGAGCGCGGCATCGAGAAATCCATCGATGCGCTCACCGAAGGGCAGCGCAAGGCGGCGAAGGAGCAGGAGAAGTTCTACCAGCAGGGCAAGCAGAAGCTCTCAGTGGGACGCGACGCAGAGGCTCGCCAGTTCTTCCAGTTCTCGCGCATGCAGGCGCGGAACGCGGAGAACTACACGCGCCAGAGGCTCATGTGGACCAACGCCCTCACGCAGATCCGAGTCGCCACCTCCATGCAGATGGCCGCGGCCTGCTTCAAGGAACTGGCGGTGCAGTGCGGGCTGAACCCCGACGTGTTCGAGAGCGGCCTCGACTCAATGGAGGACATCGAGAGCACCATCGGCGAGATGAACAAGGCGATGGCGAGGAAGTGGGAGAAGGACAGCCTGAAGGCCGGCGAGGCTTCCGACGAAGCCGGCGATGCCACCATCGACGAGATGATGGAGCAGGCGCGCGGCGAGGTCGCCGCAGAGACCGGCGCTCCCGCGCCGGGTTCAGAGTCCGCCACCCCTGGCCCGTCCGCCGTCTGAGGAGCTGTCCATGGGCGATTTCTACATCGACCGCGTGAATTCCCTGGACGCGCAGATAAGGAAGGCGAAGGCGTCCGGCAACAACGCCCAGGCCGCCGCGTTCTGCCGCGAGGCGGCAAGGGCCGTGGAGGCGATCGCCGTGCGTACCGCAGGGTCGATCCGCGACGCCTGGAAGAAGAGGGCGTCCGAGTACCTTGCCGCGGCCGAGCGCTACGAGAACGCCGGGTTGGTTCCGGCCACTCCTGGCGGCGGCGCGCAGAAGCCGAAGGTCGGGCCTGCCGTGACGTCCGAGGCGCCCCGGAAGAGCCTGGCCGAGCTGATGAAGGAACTCGACGGCCTCGTTGGGCTGGTGCCCGTCAAGGCGGAGATATCGAAGCTCGCAGACTTCCTCAAGATACAGGCGGCGCGATCCAGAGAAGGGCTCAAGTCCAACGGGCTGTCGCTGCACTGCGTGTTCACCGGCAACCCGGGGACGGGCAAGACCACGGTGGCGCGCCTCGTCGCGGGCATCTACCGCGAGCTGGGCGTGCTCAAGAAGGGCCATCTGGTGGAGACGGACCGTGCCGGCCTCGTGGGGCAGTACGTGGGCCATACCGCGCCGAAGGTGGACGCGAAGGTGGACGAGGCGCTGGACGGTGTGCTTTTCATCGACGAGGCGTACACGCTTTCGCGCGGTGGCGGTAACGACTTCGGGCAGGAAGCCATCAATCAGCTCCTGAAGAGGATGGAGGACAACCGCGACCGGCTTGCCGTGATCGTGGCGGGATACACGGGCGAGATGAGGGATTTCCTCGCGTCGAACCCTGGGCTCAACTCGCGCTTCAACCGCTTTATCGAGTTCCCCGACTATTCGGCGGAGGAGCTGACGGCGATCTTTGACGGGCTGATGCGGAAGAACGAGTACGTTTGCTCTCCGGAGACGCGCGACGAGATCGCCCGTCGCATGGCCGCGGCCCGCGCAGGGGCGGACGAGCATTTCGGGAACGGACGGTTCGTACGCAACTCATTCGAGCGTACGCTCGAGCGCCAGGCCGTGCGGCTTGCCTCGTCGGGCCGGACCGACCGCGCGTCGCTTCTGGAGATTCGCATGGAAGACCTTGCGATCTAGCCTCTGCCAACTACCAACTACCATCTACCATCTACCAACTACCAACTGAAAGGACATCAACATGAAATTCGGAGGATTGTTTCAAGGTTTTTCGTTCGGCGCCGGCTTCGAGCTGATGCGCCACGTGGTCGTGCCCGCCATCCTGGTGGCTACGCCGCTGATGCTATGGTGGTGGCTGGGGCCGGAGAAGCCTTCGTGCGATTCCGCGCGCCAGCTGGCGGCCCGCTCCGCCATCGCGCAGGCCGCCGAGCGCATACGCGCGGAGAGGGGAGACATCAGGCGGGCCGCCGTGCTTCACCTCGCGAACGATCCGTCCGACTACGTGACGCTGTCCCTGCGCGCCCGTCTGATGGAGGGCGGGCTCCTCGACCTTGACGGCACTCCTCCGTCCGAGAAGATCCGCAACCTGTTCAACCTCCGCAATGCAGGCGTGTTCGACGTGGAGAAGGCCATGGAATACGGCAAGAGCCATGGCCTCGATGCGGTCGTCACCGGAAGTCTCGACGAGTTCGAGACCGTCAAGGGCAAGGCGGTCCTCAAGGGACGGCTGAAGTTCGTGCGGATCGCCAAGGGCGACGTGGTGGACATTCCGCTCGCCGACGGCGCCTCCGGCGGCGGGGCGGCGGCGGAGATCGGCAAGGCCGTCGCCAGCGGCGTATCGGGCACGGAGTCCGCTCCGCTTTCGCTGACAACGCGCATCTTCCTGCTGGCGCTTTCGATCTTCCTCCTGCCGATACTGGCGTTCCCGTTCCTTAAGATGGCGATGAGCAAGGACTCCAACGCGGCGGCGGCGACGGCGCTGGTCGTCCTGCTCGCCATCGACGGGTTCATTATCAGCGCCGCCCTCGGCACGAGCGGCACGTTCTGCGGCCTTGCGGTGTTCCTCGTGGTGTTTGCGGCGGCGTTCGGGTACGATCTCTTCATGCTCTCCTACGCGCAGCTGCGCCGCCCGCCGTCGCCTGGAGCCTGAACGGAGAAGGCGCCATGACCCAGGACGATTTCTTCGGAGCTATAGAGCATAACCTCCAGCAGCTGGCGACTAGGCGGGAACGGCTGCCGTTGTGCGGATGGCGCGTGGGCGGGTGCCGGTGCATAACGCGGGAAGATGGGGCTTGCCCGCGCAACGTGCGATGCTACGACCTTGTATCGGAGAAGTCCATTTTCGGCGAGTCGGGCTTTTTCAGGATATTCGCCTGCTACGCGGACGAATCTTCCGGCGGCGGGTATCGCGCCGCGAAGTTCGCCATACGCAAATGGTATCAGGAAAGCGGACGGGCGGCGAGCAGCGAGCAGCCGACGGCGGCGGCCATGGTCGTCGGCGCGGCGTCAGCGTGGGAGCAGGGCCTGGTGCCGAACGCGGACGACATGCCGTGCGGGAACGTGGCGTTCCGCATGCTCGTGGCGCCGTCCCTTGAGTCGGGAAATGGGCTGAGAACCGCCAAGGACGGTGATTTCGAGTCGTGCGTGGCCGTATGTCGCGCGCTCGTGCCAGAGACTTTCGACAAGGTTGAGAGGCGCGTCCGCGACTGCGTGGAGAGCCTTTTGCTGCCGAACGGCGAGGTCGTGGGCGGAGGGTTCCTCACTGTCCGCAGGGTAATGGACGAGCTGCCGATGCTTACGCGCGACTTTATCGAGGACGTCTTCTGCAAGATGCAGTCCGAAGGCTCCCACCACATTGGAATCCTGCCTAGCGCCGAGGGTAGGGAGACGTCGGAGTCGCGCAAGTACATAAGGAAGGGGCCGCCCCGGTCGCGCAGATGGCTTTTTCTTGCCGTTTTCCTCGGGATGTCGGCCCTGTGCCTGACGCTGTGGTTCCTGTTTTTCGTGCGATGACGCGCTCGAGACGGGCGTTCCGGTAGAATCTGTCGAGAAAGGATGCAATATGGGATGGCTTAACAGTCTGTTTGGAGGCAAGGGATCTCCGATTGACTCCGCCACGGTGGTGAAGCGGATGTCCGCGAGCAAGCGAGACTTCGACGGAGCGGGGCTGGATGCGGAGAACCATCCGTCGAACGTCTTCGAATGCGGCGACATCGCGATCACCACAGGCGGCAAGACGCGCGTTCGGCGGCTATACCAGTGCAGGGACACTGTGGCCGCGGCATGCGTGAAGCTCAAGAAGGGACAGGCCGAGATGTTCTACGTGTCCCCGGCCCCGTTTCCGCTGGAATTCGGCTGGAGAAACGGCGGGCGCGTGAAGATGACTGCGCGGATCGACAGGAGCGCGACGTCCCTGCCGGACTGGCTGATGGCAAACATAAAGACGCCCGGCGAGAACGTCGAGGCCGAAGCATTTGGCAGGCTGCTGGACGGAAAGTTCTCTTCCGAGAACCAGCCTGACTGGCTCGTCGCGACGGACCGCGAGGACATCGCCGAGCCGGAGCCGCCCTCCGAGCCTCCGTCGCCGACCGTCGCCGACCTGAGGCCCGGCGTGGTGGTGTTCGGCCACTACCGGATCGAGAAGGAGCTGGGGATCGGCGGACAGGGAATGGTGTTCCTCGCCACGGATATGCAGACCGTCGTGGACGAGCATCGGCTGGTAGTCCTTAAGGCCCTTCGCTGCGAGAACTGCGGCGACGAGACTTCCTTGCACGAGTTCATCAAGGAGGCGAACACTCTTTCCGCGTTGCGCGACGACCGCATCGCCGCATGCTACTGGTGCAAGCTGTTGGGAACCGTGCCGATCCTTGCTATGGAATACGTGGAGGGCGATTCCCTCGACAAGTATCTTGCGAACAGGAAAGACGGGAAGATCGGCGAGGCGGAGGCGCGCGAGCTGCTGCTGCCGATGGCGGAGGCGCTGGATTACGCGCACGCGAAGGGGATATTCCACCGTGACGTGAAGCCGCAGAACATCATAGTGCGCAAGGAGCCGAAGAAGATCGGAGACAAGACGATCAGGACATGCCTGCTAGACTTCGGCATCGCCAGCCGCGACCAGGCGGGCGGGTCGCAGACCTCCTTCTGGAGCGTTCGCGGGACGCTTCAGTACATGTCTCCGGAGCAGAAGATGATCGGGAGAAGGCCGTCCGCGAGCATGGACGTCTATTCGCTCGCCGTCACGGCCTACGAGTGCGTCACCGGGAACATGCCGTATCCTAGCGGCTGGGAGCGCAACGCAAGGCCTACCCCGCTCTCGTCGAACACGCCATTCGCGCGCGCTGTGATGCGAGGTCTCGAGATGATGCCGGAAAACCGTCCGTCCACCTGCCTCGGACTGATAGATCCGAAGGATGATGTTGAGTCCGTGCCTCCTCCGCCACCGCCCACCCCAGCTCCCGCTACGTCGTCACCGCCTCCGCCGCCGGTGCCGGACGACCTGAAAAAGCTGGAGCGCCCGTTCGTCATCTATAGGCAGCTTCTTGCGCAGAGCGCCACGCGAATCGAAAGGGACAATCCTGAGCGGGCGGAGTGGTTCCGTGGTGCCCAGGGCAGGCTTCGCGACATGACGCAGGACCTGAGGTTCGCAGACTCTGCGGCGCTTGTGCGCTTCTTCGCGGAGGTCAAGGGCCATGCGATGTTGGAGCGGATGTCGCCGGACGATTTCTTTACGGCGACGGACCGTCTCGTTGAACTGCGAAGCTGCATCCCCGAGAAGGGCGGGAGCGTCTTGCGGGCGCTCAAGGAAAGCATCGGTTGTTGAACCAGGAGACGCGACATGACGATGAATCTAGCAGTCTATACGGCCCAGGAGGGCTATTCGTGGCAGCCCGGCACCGCCTTTACGGCCGAGGAGCTGGCGCGATTCAAGAAAGCGATCGGGAAGTTTCCGTCGCCGGACTCGATGGACTTCCCATTCGGCGGGATATTCCTTCTGGAAGATCGCGTCGTGCTCTACCGCTACCATGTGGCGAAGAAGATCGACTTTCGCGGACGCGACGCGCTCTACTGCGTCCTTGGCGCCATCCCGCGCGCGGAGGCCGCGAAGATCGATCCGGCCGCCCTCTTCTCCTGCCCCGAGTTCGCCGGGCCGATGAAGCCGTTCCCCGTATCGCTCGACGTGCCCGAATCCGACCCGGCCGCCGTGCCGGAATGGATGAAGAACCTTGACAAGATGACGCTCGACGTGCGGATCTCCGGCCCTGCCGAGAACCCCCACTATGCGGTTGTGCAGAATCCGGTTGCGGTTCCTCCTTCGCCGACCGTAGTGCCGCCCAAGGACGATTCCGCCAAGATTACGCCCGCAGACGATACCGTTAAAGTTGCGCCAGCAGACCATATCGGCAGAGTCGCGCGTCCCGCGCGACCGTCCGCCTCGCGCTGGATGGTCTGGTGGGCCGCTTCGCTGGCGGTCGTCGCGCTTCTGCTCGCCGTGGTGGCGATTCTGCTGTGGATAAAGGTGCGGACTATCAATGGGCCGACGGGCACGAACTTAGTCCCGGTTGCAACGAACGTGGTAACCGTTGCGACGAACGTTCCACCTTCCACCAATGCAGCCACTGCGCCGAAGTCCAAGGAAGTCAAGCAACAATGAAAAAAGTCGCGATAGTTGGCGTTGAGGGGTCTGGCAAGACGGTGATGCTTGCGGGCTTGGGGGAGCTGTATACGCATCCGGACGAGAAGGGGTTCTTCCTCGGCCCTAAGAACTTCCCGACCGCGTCGTACGTGGCGGAAAAGATCGCGCGCATGCGCTCGGGGGAATGGCCCGGCGCAACCGCAGACGACGCGATGCAGGGCCTGGACTGGGCTCTGCGCAGGCGAACGGGCGCGAAAGGCCAGCCGACCGACATATGCGAAGTGTCGTTCCTCGATTTCCCAGGCGAAGTCTACCGCATGGCCTTCGGCATCAATACGCTCGAGGCGGGCGCGACGGAGCCAAAGATCGTAGAGTCGCTTAAGAAATACATCAGGGAAGCAGATGACCTGATAGTTCTCATCAATCTGCGCGACGTTATAGTCAAGGGGCTGGGCGAGCCGCGCGTTCAGGAGGCGATGTGGATAACCAACGAGATTCTATCCTTCGCGCTCAAGCCCACCACGGGACGTGCATCGCCGCCGCGCGCCGCGATCGTGCTTTCTCAGGCTGACAGCTACGCCGAAACGATCCGCTCGTGCGGCGGATCGAAGGGCGTACTGACCAAGTACCTGCCGCACGTCGCGAACAACTACGACTGGCTTGATATCTTTGCTGTCAGCGCCGTGGACAAGACGAAGCTAGACGCAGACGGCAACGTGGTGCCCGCCCCAGACTTCCAGCCGACAGGCTTGAAGCCGGTGATGGAATGGATCGTGGCGGGTCGCTTGGCGGACGCGGCCAACAAGAAGAAGACCGGTTGCGGCTGCCTGATGGTCAAGACGCTGTTCTTCGCCATCCTGGTAGCGGTCGGTCTCCTTTACCTGGTGCCCGCATGGCGCGTGGCGCTTGAGATGCGGTGCTTTGAAATGCTGGACTCGTGCCGCGGCTTCATTTGTCAAAACGATGCGAACGCCCTTTACAATGCCGGCATTACGAACGACAACGACGATGCAAAGTTCGTTTTTCTCATCGTTTCCTCCGCGGCACATGACGGAAACGTTGCCGCGCAATGCCAGCTTGGATGGATGTTCGCGAATGGGAAGGGCGTAGAACGCGACGACGCGGCGGCCGTGCGGTGGTACTCCAAGTCCGCTGGCCGTGGCAATCCAGTCGCTCAAAACAATCTGGGCAAGATGTACGAGGAGGGACGCGGCGTTATGCGAGATGTCGACATTGCCGTGCAGTGGTACCGCAAGGCGGCAAGCCAGGGTGTCCAGGAGGCGGAGAGAAACCTGCAGCGGCTTGGAAGATAAGGACTTGGCATGAAGAAAGTAGCGATAGTTGGCGTCGAAGGCTCGGGCAAGACTGTCATGCTTGCCGGGCTGGGGGACCTGTACTCGCGTCCGGACGGGGACGGCTACTTTCTTTCTCCGAAGAACTACCAGACAGCCGCCTACGTGCAGGAGAAGATCGCGCGGATGCGCCGGGGCGAGTGGCCCATGGCGACGGCCGGCGACGCGATGCAGGGCCTGGATTGGACCCTTCGTCGGCGGCAGGGGGAGGGTCAGCGCCCGAAGGACGTGTGCGAGGTGTCGTGCCTCGACTTCGCGGGCGAGGTTTACCGCTACGCGTTCGTCAATGAGGGCGCTGCGCCGGCCGATCTTGAGGACGAGGTTGCGTCACTCAAGGAGTACGTCCGCAACGCCGACGACCTGATCGTTCTCATCAACCTGCGCGACATCATCGTGCGCGGCGAGGACGATCCGCGCGTGCAGGAGGCGATGTGGATCACGAACGCCATCTTGTCGTACGCGCTCGACGAGCAGGACGGGCGCAAGGTGCCGCGCGCCGCGATCGTGCTTTCGCAAGCGGACAGCTACGCCGACACGATCCGCTCGTGCGGCGGGCCGAAGGGCGTTCTCGCGAAGTACCTGCCCCACGTCGCGAACAACTACGACTGGCTGGACATCATGGCGGTGAGCGCCGTCGACAGGACTGTCCTGGACGAGAACGGCAACACGGTGCCGGCGCCAGACTTCCGTCCGACCCCGTTGCGGACGGTAATGGACTGGATACGGGGCGTTGCGCCGTCTGAACCTGCCGCAGCGCCCGAAAAGAAAGAGCAAGGCAAGCAAGGGCAAAACAAGACAGGAGAAGATTCCGGCAGCAAGGAGATCAAGATCTTCTTGTGGGTTCTTGGAATCGCGTTGGCCATCGTGCTGGCATGCTTTTGCATCAAGTGGCTTGTCAAGCATTGGCTCATATCGCTAGTCATCATCGGTCTGATCGGCCATCTGGCGGGAGGTAGGGACAAATGAGGAAGGTCGCGATAGTTGGCGTCGAGGGTTCGGGCAAGACCGTGATGCTCGCCGGGCTGGGAGACCTTTACTCTCGTCCGGACGCGAACGGGTGCTTTCTCGGGCCAAAGAACTTTCAGACCGCCACCTACGTGGCAGACAAGATCGCGCGGATGCGCCGGGGCGAGTGGCCCATGGCGACGGCGGAGGACGTGATGCAGGGGCTGGACTGGACTCTTCGCCAGCGGCAGGGGGAGGGACAGCGCCCAAGAGACCTGTGCGAGGTGTCGTGTCTCGACTTCGCGGGCGAGGTGTACCGCTACGCGTTCGTCAGGGAGGAGGCCGTCCCCGTCGGCCTCATGGACGAGGTGGAGTCGCTCAAGGCGTACGTTCGCAACGCCGACGACCTGATCGTGCTGATCAACCTTCGCGACATCATCGTGCGCGGTCAGCACGAACCGCGCGTGCAGGAGGCGATGTGGATCACTAATGCCATTCTGTCGTACGCGCTCGACGAGCGGGACGGGCGCAAGGCGCCGCGCGCCATGATCGTGCTTTCGCAGGCGGACAGCTACGCCGAAACGATTCGCTCGTGTCGCGGGCCGAAAGGCGTTCTCGCGAAGTACCTGCCTCACGTCGCGAACAACTACGACTGGCTGGACATCATGGCGGTGAGCGCCGTCGACAGGACTGTTCTGGACGAAAACGGCAACACGGTGCCAGCGCCGGACTTTCAGTCGACCCCGCTCCGGGCGGTAATGGACTGGATTAGGGACGGCGTAGACATGTCGGTGCGGCGGCGGTGGCCCGCGCCGCCGAGCAATCCGTCCGGGCACCATCCGCCCGCGCCGCCGAGCAATGCTTCCAGCCGTCCCCCGCCGGCGATGGCGACGAACCCATTCATCCTCGAACCATACTTCTCTCTGCGCGGAAGGAAGAGCCGCGAGCAGTATTGGCACTTCTTCCTGTTCGCAATCGTGGCATGCTTTTGTGTCTGTATCTTCTCTCCCGAAGACGATTTCGGTCTCCTGGGGCTCTTCTTCCTTGCCATGGCCTGGCCCTGCGTCTCGAACATCGTTCGTCGGCTCCACGACATCAACCGGAGCGGGTGGTTGGGTTTGCTGTGCTGCATCCCGCTTGCAGGTTTGATCGCTATTGTCGCGATCGGGGCGATAGAAGGCTCCGACGGCGACAACAAATACGGCCCCAAGCCGTGAATATGTGCTGCAGGTCACGCCGTTAGGAAAGGGGCGGTGGCGGACTGGAGTTCGGCCAGGGTGTGGATGTCGTTGAGCTGGCGGCGGAACACGGCCACGTTGGGACGGCCCCTGAAGTAGTGGAAGAGATGCGTGCGCACGAAGCCGAGCAGGTAGTCGCCGAGAGGCGGCACATGGTCGTCCGGAAATCGTTGGGACAGCTGCGCGTGAAGCTCGATCAGGTTGGCGATATGATCCTGGAACACGGCGTTCTGGCGCGCGACGAGCGCGTCGCCGGCTGGCGGCTCGGCGTTGGATTTCAGGTCGCCGAAGAGCCACGGGTTCTTGAGCGCGGCGCGTCCGATCATGATGGCGGAGACGCCGGTCTGCGCCATCATTTCAGCGGTAGGGCCGTCGTAGACGTTGCCGTTGCCTGTGATGGGAATCTTGGCGCGTCGGACAAGCTCGGCGATGAGGTCGTAGTGGATTTCGCCGCCATGCTTCTGCGATGTGAAGCGTCCGTGGATGGTGAGGCTCGCGCATCCGGTCGATTCGGCGGCGTCTAGGAGCTCGAACATCACGATCTTGTCGGGCGACGGGCCTGGGCGCGTCTTGAGCGTGACGGGGAGATCGGTCTCGCTACGGATGGCCGCGAGGCAGTCGCGGACAAGCTGCGGGTTGCGGATCATCGCCGCGCCGTCGCCGCCCTGCACGATGCGCGGCATCGGGCAGCCGGCGTTGAGGTCGATCGATACGAACCGCTTGAGGGCAGTAACCTCGCGCGCCGCGAAGGCTAGCTCGTCCGGGTTGTGTCCGAAAATCTGGCATGCGACCGGCCCTTCGCCCGGCAGGACCTCCAGCATGTGGCGGGTGGGCGAGGAGCCGTGCGCGAGCGCGGCGGCGCTAACCATCTCCGTGTATGTGACGTCGGCGCCGAAGCCGTGGCAGAGCCTTCTGAAGGCCGCGTTCGTGTAGTCGGCTAGCGGCGCGAGGACGTATTTCATTTCGAGGCTTCGTACGGTTCGCCGTCGTCGAGGTACGTGAGCTCGACGGGCTGGATGGCGTCGCCCGTGCCGCGCGGCGTGTACTTGACGCGGACGAGCTTCTTTGGGGTGCCGTCGGGGTTGCGCTCAAGGATGCGTTCGCCCTTGACGGTGAACGACGCGGAAACCTCGCCGTTGTAACTGCGGGTGAAGCCGAGCGGCTTGCCGTCGGGCGTATAGTCGTAGGTGTCAGTCCAGTGGCGAGGAAGGGCGACTGCGGGGTCGGAATAGAGGCGGTCTGGGTTCGTGTAGTCGATGGCGGCGATCTGTCCGTCGGGACGGTATGTGCGCTTCTCTTGCGGGATGGGGTAGAACGAGATGATGGCGGGAGCACCGAAGGTGGTGTGTGTGGTCTTCGCGAAGCAGGCGACGTCAATGCGGCTCGTGAGGTTTCGGCGGTCGACCTTGATCTGCGCGAAGCCGTTCTCGGGGCCGTTGATGGTCTCGCCGAGCGGGGCGGATATCTTTACGGCGTCGGCGGGGCCGTTGACGACGCGCCAGGCGAAGACTGCGGTGGGGTCGCTCTCAGGGAACGTCTGCGCGCGCACGAGCACTGTGCGCTCGCCGTCCGGGGCGCGGAGGATCATGCTGATCGCGCTAGGCGTCGAGAAGAGCAGCTCGGAAAGCGTATCGGGATAGTCGCGCCCGGGTTCGGGAAACTTGATCGGGAAGAGCCGCGAGTTGATGAGCGAAAGCGAGACGGCCGGTGGAATCTCCTCCATCTTGAGCTCGTGAGCACGCTTCACGAGCTCGGCCGCGTCAAGCCGTTTGGCGTCGAACGCCGAGGGATGGGCAGTCGGCGAAAGGTAATCGTCTTCAGAGCCTACGCCTTTTTGCGTGCGGCGCAGCAACCACTGGAGCGTTGGGGCCAGCAGGTGGCGGCGCACCAGGGCCTGCTTGGTGGGGAGACGGAAAGATGCGGACGCGGCGAGCGCGGCGCGGAGGAACGGCTGGTCGGACCAGGAGGCGCCGAGCGAGACGAACTGGAAGGGGGCGTTGGCCGGGAATATGTCGCCGAGTTCCGGCTTGCCGATGTCGTTTACGGCAGGTATCACCCAGAACTGGTTGTTGCGGTAGAATAGGTCCATGCGCGTGGCGATGCCCGGATCGGTGAACGAGACGCGGGCCATTGAGCGCCAAAACGCGCCCTTCGTGCGGCCGCGCGAGAGGTTTCCGAATACCGGCGTGGTGCCGAAGAGAGTGGTGGGGATGTCCATGTGGAGCTTGCGGGCCTTGGCCTGGGCGTCGTACTGGATGGAGGTGAGGTTAGGGAAGTCTCCCACGGCGAGCATGGAGTGTCCGCCGTCGCGGTTCACGTAGAGGTCGCCTGTGTTGCCCGCCCCCGATCCGCCGGATAGCCATGCCGCCACGTACGGCCTTTCCGGGCTGGTGGGCTTGGAAGCGGAATAGCGGGCCGCCAGGCTGGGAAGCGGCTGTCGGGGCTCGCCCACCTTTACGAACGCCTCGAACACGCCGACGTCGAAGTTCCATACGATGTTCGTCTCGTTGATCGTGATAGTGCTTCCGGCCGGGGCTTCTGCGGGCTTGTGCTCCGGCCGTCCCTCTATCGGCTTGCCTTTCAGCGCGCGCGCCTTTTCCACGAGCTTGGCGAAGCGCGGATCCTTCGCAATCCGCGCGAGGTCGCCGTCCTTCTCGATCGCGTCGGCGTCTCGGAACCCGGCGTCGATCGCCTTCTCCAGCTCCGCCAGCGCAAGGTCGGGCGTCTCACGGTAGGCGAGCGCGCAGGCGAGGTTGTAGCGCCACGTGGCATCGGTGGGCATGATCTCGAGCGCGGAGCGGCAGACGGACTCCATCTCCTTGACGTCGCCGCGCCTGATGGCGTCGATCATCTGCTGGCGAAGCTGGCGATGGCGCGGCCAGATGTGGTACATGTCGTAGACGCACGGGGCGCGCTTGGCCGTATCGGCGGACAGCGCCAGAACGCCGAGCGCAACGGAGAACATAAAAAAGCAACATTTTCTCATGGCGGGTATTGTAGCATATCGCCGGATTGCGCGCTTGTACAAAAGTCTGGAATTTGATATGTTATCGCCAACTGAAATTTTATTCAGGCTGTGAAACAAAGAGACGATCACATGGACAGACGCGAATTCATCACGGGAATGCTGGCGTCGGGCGCGCTTGTAGCGGCCGCGGACCTGCCGTTCCCCGCGCCGGAACCCTCCTGCCTGCCGTTCCCCTGCAAGACGCCCCGCTCGTACATCTCGCTCGGATATCATCACATCCACATAGGGCTGCCGCAATCGTTTTCTGTGCTGCACATCTCGGATACGCACCTGGCCCTCACGACCGAGGCCGATCCTCCCGACAAGGTGGTGTTCGCCCAGAAGCGCAACGAGGGATTCGGCGGTAACCAGGTGCGCGCGCTTACCAATTCGCTCGCTTGGGCGAGGGACAATGCGGACTACGTGATCCACACAGGGGACCTGATCGACTTCCAGACCGTCGGCAACCTGGACTTCGTGCGGAAGTGCTTCGGCTCCGAGAAGGGGACGCTCGCCGCCGCGATGGGCAACCACGAGTACCAGCGGCGCCAGGACGGTGAGCGGCCGAAGCCGACGTTCGACTACAACGCCCTCAGCGAGAAGACGCTCGCCGAGGCGTTCCCGTTCGACATTAACCTGCAGTCGACCGTCGTCCACGGTGTCAACTTCGTGACGATGAGCCAGGTGTACGGCATCGTCTCGGAGGAGCAGGTGGAGCGTTTCCGCGCGGAACGCGCGAAAGGATTGCCGATCATCCTCTGCATGCACGTGCCGTTCACCACGGAGCACATCCGGCGCGCCATGTCCAAGTTCTGGGGGCGCAGCAAGAAGTTTCGTCAGGTGGCCGCCCCGAAGCTGCACGGCGACGCCCTGCGCCAGGAGACGGATCCCGTCACGCGCGCCTTCGTGGCCGATCTTCGTAAGGAACCTCTCCTGAAGGGGATTCTCGCGGGACATCTCCACTTCGATGTGCAGGACCGGTTCTCGCCTACGGCGATGGAGTACGTGGTGGGAGGCAACTTCCTCTATCGCGGACAGGAAATCCTCTTTACATGATCGACATGGGCGAAAAAGACTTGAACTTAAGAAAGGAGAGCAGAGAGATGAGGAGATTGGCATGGACGGCGGCGGTTTGCGCCGTTGCTTTTGGGGGCGCGACAAGCGCATTCGGCGGGCTTTTGTACGAGCCGTCGAGCTACGCGGCGCAAGGGAACATCTTGCTGCAACTCGACGGTATCCGCAACGTCGGCGCGCTCAAGGCGCACGACGGCACGGCGGAGACATGGCGGGATCTCAGTTCCAGCGGCAACGTTCTCACGTTCGAGGACGCCCACGCCACAGCCAGCGTCACCAGCGAATGGACGGCGGACGGTTACGTGTTCGGCGGCGGCGCGTACGGCAAGCTGACGAATACCGTCAATGTGGGCAGCGTATTTACCGTGCAGGTTGTCTGCGACGTGGACGTCTCGGCGCAGAAGTCGACGTGGCCGTCCTACTTTGGCGCGGCGAACGACAAGTGCAACTTCTACACGTCCGGCACGGGCCGTACGTTCTACTTCAAGACCGATGGCAAGGCCGGGCGCGTGGAAAATGTCAATTGGGATGGCCGGTACATCACGGGCCTCTACGACAAGACGAAGGCCGTGGTGTTCCAGACGGCGTCCGGCACGGTGGCGGCGGGCACGAACACGGCCTCCATCGGTGCGCAGACCTACTGCATCGGTAGCGTGTACAAGGCGTCCGACGCCGAGTATGCCGTGAAGCGCTACCTGAACGGCACGATCAAGGCCGTGCGTGTGTACAACAAGGTCCTCTCCACGGCGGAGCTAGAGGCGAATCGCGCGATCGACGAGGCGCGCTTCTTCAACGGCATGCCGGTGACGAACGTCGTCGTGGCGACTGCCGTGCCGGGGCTGGAGGGCAACGAGAGCTCGGGCGTGTACGCCTTCGACGCGGAGGGCTACACGTTCGGCGCGCCGCATGAGCAGGCGAAGGACGGCGTGGTCTACGCCTGCGCGGGCTACACGCTGGAAACGTGGAACGGTTCTTCGTGGTCAGCCCCCGTCTCCTATGCGTCATGCTCCTACCCCGCCACCGACATGTCGGCGAAGGTGCGCCTTACCTGGCAGTGGTTGCGCGCGCCCGGCGTGGCTTCGGCCGACCTCGATCCTCTCTTCGGCGACTACGTGACTGACGGCCTCGTCCTACACCTGGACGGCATACGCAACGCGGGCGCGGACGCGCCGCACGAGGTCGCGCCAGACACGTGGATCGACCTCGCGGGCGGCAAGCGCGCCACGTTCTTCCACGACTACGCCGACGGGAGCGAATGGCGGAACGACGGCTATTTCTTCGGCGGCAAGAGCGTCGCGCAGGTCGCGGGGCAGCTGACGGGACTCACCAACGTCGTCACCGTTCAGATAGTCTGCGACGCGGATCCGCCGTCGCTCAAGCAGACGGTCTCATGGCCGAACCTGATGGGTTGCAACAACAACGACACGTGCAACGTCTACTACAACACCGGCGGTAACCTGACATTCAAGAACGCCACCGGCGGAAACGTAGTGATGGGCGGTTGGGAAGGTCGCTACGCGACGGCCATCCGCGACGGCACGACGAACTACATCTTCCAGACAGCGAGCATCGCCAATGCCGTGAAGATTGCGACCACCCAAGGCAACATCGGCAACGCGACGGTGTACGTGGGCAGCGCGGGCAGCACGCTGGACAAGCGAAAGGACCGCTGGTTCACCGGCACGATCAAGGCGGTGCGCATCTACAATCGCGTGCTGACGGACGAGGAGCTGGCGCAGAACCGCGCGATCGACGAGGTGCGCTTCTTCGGCGCGGCGATGCCGGTCACGAACGTGATCGTGGCGTCGTCGGTGCGCGGCGTGGCGGGCGGCGAGCCGGAGGGCGCGTACGCGCTGTCGGCGGGCGGCCACACGTTCACCGCGCCCGCCACCGTCACGCAGGGCGAAGACACCTACTCCTGCACGGGCTACACGCTTGAGACATGGGATGATCAAAACGGCGTCTGGGGCGAGCCGGTTCCGCACAGCGGCTTCCTCGCCGCTGAGCTCACCGACACTACCGCTATGGTGCGCCTCACCTGGCAGTGGAGCCATACGGCCGGCCCCGGCTACGACTTGGCCTTCAACGACTACGTGACGGACGGACTTGTCCTCCAGCTGGACGGTATCCGCAACACGGGCCTCGCGCCGATCCACGACGCGTGCGCGGCCACATGGCCCGACCTGAGCGCGCAGGGCGGCTACGCGCGGTTTGTCCATGCCTCGTCAGACGGCAGCGCCTGGGCGGAGGACGGCTACGCCTTCGGCGGCAAGAGTCGTGCGGAGATGAGCGCAAAGCGCACGCTTGCCGGGCCGTATACGGTACAGACGGTGCTTGACTTCGATCCGAACGCCCAGAATCGCCTCAACGTCGCGTGGCCGATGCTGGTCGGCACGACGGAGAGTTCCGACCAGTTCTCGCTCTACTACACCACGGCCAACATCGTGAATCCCGATGTGCGGCTCAAGGTCATGAACCTCTGGACGGGCTATTCGGTCGCGTCATGGGGCGGCAAATACATGACGGCGATCTTCAACGGCACGCAGACGGCGCATTTCCAGAACGCAACCACCGAGGGCTGCACGTGGAAGGACTTCACCTCCGTTACCGGCACACGGACGTTCACCTTCGGGGGCGGCAACGGCAGCCCGGGCAGTTATGACGTCCGCTACCAGTCGGGCACGTTCAAGGCCGCGCGCTTCTACGACCGCGCGCTGACGGACGCGGAACTGGCGCGGAACCGCGCGGCGGACGAAGTGCGCTTCTTCGGCAACGCGTCGGCGGCGACGGGCGACGTGGTGGTGCGTTCGAACGTCAAGGGACTTTCAGGCAACCGTCCGAATGGTGCCTACCGCCCGGCGGGGGTCTGCACGTTCACCGCGCCGGCCGTGGTCGTGCTGGACGGCACGCCCTACGAGCTGGCAGGCTATACGCTCGAGGCATGGGATGCCCAAAATGGCGCATGGGGCGAGCCCGTCTCCTACGAGTCTGGCTCCTATTCCGCAGATGCCTCCTCCGCCTCCCAGCGCCTCACGTGGCAGTGGAAGGTGGAGAGTCGCCTCACGAAGATCCCCGACTACGACGTGGGCGACTACGTGCAGAATGGGCTCTACCTCCACCTCGACGGCATCCGCAACGCGGGCGCGGATACCGCCCACGACGATGCGGCGGAGACTTGGAAGAACCTCGGCACGGGCGGAGCGAATCTGGACGGCATCTTCGACTACGACAAGAGC
>JAEEGL016646800.1_pt1 | contig 17224 bp, 15 predicted proteins | sample 9134231 | NCBI WGS metagenome assembly JAEEGL01 (sample SAMN16246548, study PRJNA631951) | gut metagenome | biome: gut microbiome; feature: rumen; material: fiber-attached | host: Bos | place: Iran: Karaj | collected 2018-10
GGTTGTCACCCCCGTTCCGTGGGGGAAAGTGACGCTTATGGTTTTATGTGATTGATTGGGAGCGTTAAGCCGCCAAATTCTTATTTATTATAATTGCGTCCATGGAAACAGTCTGACTTATCAATCTTTCAGGACGCCGCCGGAATGCTTTAGATCAACGGCTGTCGGCACTGCCGACAAATTCTGATTTATCATAATGAACTCTGCGGAAACTGCGGGAATGTTTAATCTCTTGGAACAATGCCGCTAATCAATAGAAACGCCATAGTATCTCTGCGTGTTCATCAGAAATACTATGGCTTAAAACTTCTATATCAGTAAAAGGTTGCAACGGTCTGCTCGGGCGGTTCAGCGTCCGTGAGCTTGTTGACATGCAGCATCGGAACGAAGACACCCTGCATCTGATTGAATCGCACCTCGATTGCACCGGTGACTGTGACCCAGTGATCCTTGTGCGGTATAAAATTGCGCCCGTACTGCGCAGCAATCCAGCTGTACTGGATATCATCGACGCAGCAGGTCATGATATGCCGTCCAACCGCAAAGATATTCGGCGGGAAGGTCTTGTTCTTGACGGCAAGTGCCTTGAAGGTGACGGTCTTGTTTTCGTATTTCTTGGTATCCTCCATGAGATCGCGGTAGAACAGCGCGAAATCACGGTCCTCAATGACGATATTTTTCGCATTGACGTCAAAGGGCAGAGGGTCCTCAATATCATCGAATACCGCCTCGCCGTCCGGATACTCATAGTAAATATCGGCACGCCGCGTGACGCCGCGCACGATCTGATGATAGCTCTGCGCATCCATATCCTTCGTAAACCGGTTGAAATAGACCAGTTCGCACATATTGAGCTTATCGACGACAAGGCTGCGCATATTCGCGTTATAGTTCATGAACGTGGTCGCATCGGCGATGAAGACCGCCTGATACACCGCCCAGTCGTCCGGCATATTCTCAAAGAATGGCTGAATCTGCCACATGCCGTTGTATTCGACCATGACACGTTCGGCGCGGCATTCCTTTGCCATGCGTTCGAGGTTTTCGGGCGTCAGCTCGCTGATATCCTCCAGCACGCGCATGGTGATTTCATATTCCGCGAATTTGGATGTGTCATATTCCTCGACGCCCTCCTCGCAGACGAGCAGCAAAGTGCGTTCGCCGTTGTTGAAGTGGGCATCCTCGAGTGCATCCTGCATGAACTTTGTCTTGCCTGCCTCGAGAAATCCGAGGAACAGATATACAGGGATGAACTCCTCCTGACTGTTGGGCATACGTTCCTCCTTATTCTGCGCAGAACAGCTTTGCGATATTGGCTTCGTTCAGCTTGGAGCCGATCACGCAGAGTCTGCCGGTCGTTTCGGCGCTGCCGGTGCGGACATCCGGTGTACCGGGGACATAGTCAAAGTGAATCCACTGACCGTTCTCGCCCGCGACAATGCCCTTTGCGCGCAGCACCAGACCGAATTTTTCTTCATCGGAGAGTGCTTCGAGCGCTGCGGTGATTGCTTCTGCGGTATAGGTTTTCGGTGTCTCGATGCCCCAGCTTGTGAATACCTCGTCGGCATGGTGATGATGATGCTCATGATCGTGGTCATGGCAGCCGCAGGTGCAGTCCAGACCGTGATCATGGTGGTGGTGCTCGTGCTCATCCTCATCGTGATCGTGGTGGTGGTGATGCGCGTGTTCATCCTCATCATGATCGTGGTGGTGGTGATGCTCGTGCTCATCTTCATCATGATCATGGTGGTGGTGATGCTCATGTTCATCTTCATCCTCATCATGATCGTGGTGGTGATGATGATGTGCGGTTTCCTCCTCGAGCAGCGCTTTGAGCTCATCATCGAGCGTATTCTTCTGTGTCATGGCAGCGATAAGCTGTGCGCCGGTGAGCTCGTCCCATTCGGTTGTGACAATCGGTGCCGCCGGATTGAACTGGCGCAGACGCTCGACAGTATCATGCAGCTGCGATTCGGTCAGACCGGCAGTATGGCTGAGAATCAGGCAGCTTGCATAGGTAATCTGATTGTTGAAGAACTCGCCGAAGTTCTTTTGATACATCTTGCATTTCTTAGCATCAACAACGGTTGTAAAGCCGTCCAGCTCGACACCTTCCATGTGGAGATTCTGCACAGCGCTGATAACATCGCTGAGCTTGCCGACGCCGGAGGGCTCGATCAGGATGCGGTCGGGATGATACTCGTCGAGCACCTGACGGAGTGCCTTGCCGAAGTCGCCGACGAGTGAGCAGCAGATGCAGCCGGAGTTCATCTCATTGATCTGGATGCCTGCCTCCTTGAGAAATCCGCCGTCAATGCCGATCTGACCGAATTCGTTTTCGATCAGCACGAGCTTTTCGCCCTTGAAGCCGTCCTGAATCAGCTTCTTGATCAGCGTGGTTTTACCGGCTCCGAGGAAGCCGGAGAAAATGGTAATCTTTGTCATGATCATGCACTTCTTTCTGTGAATTTTCCGCTATTAACGGTCTCAACTACATATTATACCATATAAAAGAAAAAAAATCAATGTTCAGCAGGTGAAAAATCAGGGGAGTGTCAGAATCTGTGCAGCGGCATTTTCCCTGAAACGGAGATCGTGCTCTGCAAAAAGCAGTGTCGGCTGACAGGTATTCAGCAGTGCTTCAATCTGCATCCGCGAGAAAATATCAATGAAGTTCAAGGGTTCATCCCAGATGTAGAGATGCGCGGGGGTCAGCAGACTTGCTGCAAGCAGTACCTTTTTCTTCTGTCCGGCGGAATAGTCTGCAAGATCGGCTGCAAGCTGTGCACGGCTGAGATCAAGCTGCCGCAGCACCGCACAGAACAGACTGCGGTCGATCCGGTTGTTCATGCAGAAATCCGCGATGCTGCCGTGCAGAAAGGATGTATCCTGCGGGACATAAGATACAATCAAACCGGATGCGGTTTCGCAGGTGCCGCTGATTTGCAGCTCGTCAGATGCGGGAAGGACGCCTGCGGTCTGCAAAATCGCACGCATCAGCGTGGATTTTCCGCAGCCGTTTGCACCGTGCAGCGCGATGCGGTCGCCCTGCCGGATTGTGAGATTAATGCCCTTGCAGGCGGGCGATGCCGCACCTGCGTATTGCAGATCGCAGCCGCGCAGACAGACAAGCAAATCTTTGTGAGCTTTCAGCGGCGACATCCGGAGTACAGCGGTCTCCTCAACATCCTGAAGCAGATTTTCCTTTGCGGCAATCTCGCGTTCGATGCGGCGCTCTGTATGTTTGACGCGGCTCTGCATTTTCTTTGTCTTTGCGCCGATAAAGGACCGTGTGCTGATGCAGCGGTCATGCTCTTTGACCGGATCGAAGCCGATCTTGCTGCGCTCGTTTTTATCTGCCCAGTCTGCGGTTTGCTTTGCCGCCTGACGGAGCTTGCGAATCTGTTTGCGATGCTTTTCGTTTTCGGCTTCCGCAAACCGGTCACGGCGCTGCTGATTCTCCTGCCAGCACGAAAAATTGCCGTTCTGCACCATGATCGTTTTCCGGTTGAGCACAAGAATATGATCGGTGCAGGCATCCAGCAGATCGCGGTCATGGGAGACCAGAATAAATCCCTGCTTGCCGGAGAGATACTGCCGGACGCATTCGCGTGCCTGCGCATCCAGATGATTTGTCGGCTCGTCAATCAGCAGAAAATCATTGTCGCCGGCAAAGAGAATTGCCAGCAGCACCTTGGTGCGCTGCCCGTGGCTGAGCGTATCAAACGGCTGTTCCAGAAGCTCCGCATTTTCCTGCAAGGCTGAAAGCTCGCAGATAATGCGCCAGTGTTCACAGTCCGGACGCAGCGCATCTGCAAATCCGGTTGCCGGAAGATGCATCTGCGCTTCGGTCAGCCGGTAGGGGAAATAGGCAGTCGGAACGGAGATGCTGATGCTGCCCTGATACGGAAAATCGCCGTGCAGCAGCCGGAGAAAGGTCGTTTTTCCCTTGCCGTTTCTGCCGATAAAGCCGAGTTTCCAGTCCGTATCGACGGAAAAGGATGCATCCTCGAAAACCGGTTCGGTGCTGCCGTCATAATAAAAAGTCAGGTGTTCTGCCCTGATCTGAGACATAGTCATTCCTCCTTTGAATGTCCGCAAAAAAACGGAACCGTTTGCTGCCAAACAGTTCCGTTATGTTCCGATTGCCTCAAAATGCAGAGAACCCCTGTGATTCAGAGCCGCAAATATGCGCAGATATGCAAAAAGAGGTTATGAGAACATAATCCACTTTTGGCAGCACAAACGCAACGGTATCCTGCATCTGCAAGTACCGTTCGCAGTATTTATGCAATCAAAAGTGAATTATTTTCTCATCCTCTCACCTCTCTCATGGAATTGACTGTATTATAACACATCATGCAGAAATTGTCAAGCGTTTCTTCAAATACAGCATCAGACATGTGTCGAAATCCTGTCTGCAAGTGACAGAATTGTAATTTTACTGTCACGGAATAGAGAGATTTGTATGCTATAATGAACACAGAAAAGCGAAAGGGGGATTCTCTCATGGAATTTTTAACCGTTGAACATCTCTGCAAAACCTACGGCAAGGGCGAAACACAGGTCAATGCGCTTGACGACGTCAGCTTTACAATCCCGAAAGGACAAATGGCTGCGGTGATCGGTCCCTCGGGCTCGGGCAAATCGACGCTGCTGCATATTCTCGGCGGCGTAGACCGTCCGACCTCGGGCAGCGTCTTTCTCGACGGACAGGATGTCTACAAGCAGAATAACAAGAATCTTGCGATCTTCCGGCGGCGGCAGGTCGGGCTGATTTATCAGTTCTACAATCTGATTCCGGTGCTGAGCGCAGAGGAAAACATCACCCTGCCGATGATTATGGACGGCAGAAAACCCGATAAAAAGCGCCTTGACGATCTGCTCGCACTGCTCGATCTGCAACAGCGCAGGGCGCATCTTCCCTCGCAGCTCTCCGGCGGTCAGCAGCAGCGCGTCTCAATCGGCAGAGCACTCTTTTCTGAGCCCTCGGTCATTCTCGCGGATGAGCCGACCGGTAACCTCGACAGCAAGAATTCTGCCGAGATCATTTCACTGCTCCGCAAATCCAACCGCGAATTCAAGCAGACCATGATTATCATTACGCATGATGAGAACATCGCGCTGCAATGTGACCGTGTCATTACGCTCGCAGACGGCAGGATCACGCGCGACGTTCTGACCGGACAGTAAGGCGGTGACTGCCATGAAATTTGAGTCTCTGCTGGCGCGGCGCTATATTTTCTCGCAGAAGCGGCATTCCCTGCTGACGATTTGCAGCATCATGATTGCCGTTGCGCTGATGACCATGCTCTTTTCGACCTTCACGACTGCGCTCGGTATTACGCGCGATCTGCTGTACGATCAGGCGCCGTATCATGTGATGTTCACGGATGTGACGCGCGAACAGGCAGCTGAAATCCGGCATATGAATCAGGTCGGGAGCGCCGAGCTTGTCGAAAAGCCGCACGGCGGATATGCCGTGCAGGTTTTATTCAATACCTATATCGACAGCGAAGAAACCTTTCTTCAGAATATGATTTCGCACATCAAGCTCAATGCCGAGTTTTTGCCGAACGGCGGATATACAGGAATGGATATCAATTCTGCGCTCATGTCATTTGACCAGATCAATCTGCAAGGCAAATATAACACCGCCTGTTTTTTTGCGATGTTTTTCATCTTCGTGATTTTCTTTGCACTGGCGCTGCGTCTTGTGATTGATACGACGTTTGAGGTCTCTGCGAAGGAGCGCGAGCGGCAGTTCGGCGTATTGCAGTCGGTCGGCGCGACGCCGAAGCAGATTGTCCGCATTGTGACCGTTGAGGGCATGATGCTCTGCTGCATCGGCGTACCGCTCGGCATCGGCGCGGGGCTGCTGCTGACGCTTGCCGCATACAAGGCGATTCTCTCGACCGGTGTTGCGGAGAATATGCTGACGCCGGAGAAGGTCGAAAAGATCGTGCATCTGCATATCAATCCGGTCATGACCGTGCTTGCAGGCGTTGTCGGTCTGGCATGGGTCTTTTTCTCCGCATACGGCACCGGTCTGCGCATCATCAAAATGTCTCCGGTCGAGGCGATCACAGCCCGTGCAAAGACCGTCAAAAAGGTCAAAAAGCATACGCTGCTTTCGCTGTTCTTCGGCTGGACGGGCAAGGTCGCTTCGAGAAATGCGCGCCGTAATCGCAAGCGCTTTGCAATCACTGTTCTGTCGCTGACGATCTCCATGACGCTCTTTGCAACGGTCTCCTCGATCACAAATCTCGCGGAGAGAGTTGTCGATCAGATCATGTGCGGATATGATGAATTCGGTGTCTTTATGCCCGATTTCTCGCTGACGATTGATATGGCGCCGGATGAACCGATACAGTCGCCGACCGCATTTGCAGAGGGCGTCAAAATGCTCGAGGATACGGGATATTTCAAAAATTTCGATCATATCATCTCAAAGCGCGTCAGGCTGCATGATGAAGCGGTCGAGGAAGATAAGCGTCCGACTGTGCATCTGTATTATGTCAGTCGCACGACCTATCAGCGTATGTTCGGCGACAAACCGGAGATCAGCTATGACGAGCTGACCAAATCCGGCGGCGGCGTGCTGCTGGATAACGGTCGGGGTGTTCTGCCGCTTGATACAAAAAACGTGACAGCAGACGTACAGCGCTGTCAGGAGATTACAAGGGAAGAATATGAGAAACGCTATCAGGCTGCATATGATAAAATCAAAAAAGAGGATCCGAAACGGATCAATGAGGGGGCAAAACGGCAGATTACCGTTGAGTATACCGGCAATGCGCATTATATCCCCAATAATCGTTTTGATTGGGATAGTGACAAGATGGACGGAATTTTCTATGAGATCGTTGATGAGACAACGGATTACAAAATCGTCGGCAGCATGCGCCGCGGTGCAGATCAGCAAAAGAATCCCTATGACGAAAATATGGTCACCATGGGCGAGAAATGGACGCCGCTGATCCTGACGGAGGATACATGGCTCAGCGGTGACTGGGAAATCTACGGTATCAGCGAAAACAAATGGAGCACCGGCTGCGTCAACTGCAATCTCTCGAAGGATGAGGACTATCCGGCAGCAAAGCAGTTCCTGACCGAGCACGGCGATATGTTCGGTTATCATCCGGATGATATTGACAATTATGACTTTGTTGATATGTACGGGCAGCAGAAGAAGATTCGTTCGCAGCTTGCTGCGGAGCATATCGGACTGATGTTCATTCTCGTGATGATCGCGCTGATTGCGATTGTCAATATGGTCAATATCGTCTCGACGGGCATCCTCAACCGCAAGAGCGAGCTTGCCGCGATGCAGTGCGTCGGCATGACGCGCGGGCAGATGTATAAGCTGGCTGCGATCGAATGCCTGCAATTTACGCTCTGGGCTGCGATTGCAGCAACGCTGCTCTGTCTGCTGCTGTTCTTCGGTACAATGTTTATGATGCAGTGGATTGAGGTGATTGAGAGCCGTTCGGAGTTTGTGCTTGCACTTTCCGAGCCGCTGATCAAGGTCTGGATTGCGAGTATCTTCGCATTTTTCTGCGCGATTGCCGCATCTTTGATTCCGCTCCGCAAAATGCAGCAGGAGCCGCTTGTCGAACAAATCCGCTCCGTGGAATAACATCGCATTCTCTATAAGAATAAGAAAGCCGCTTCAATCTGCATCATGCATGATTGAAGCGGCTTCGCTATATTCAAAACAATCGGGCAGCATATGGGGTACGAATCGTTAATTACGTCATCCTGAAATGCACTGCGCCTTATAAACAAGATTTCACATAATCCAGCAGCGCCGCACGTTCATTCGGCAGTGCGCCGTCAATGACAGCTTCCAGCAGCGCATTCAGCATCTCGCCGACCGCCTTGCCCTGCGGAATCCCGAGCGACATCAGATCGCCGCCCGTCACCGCAAGCTGTTTCAAGCTCATGCATGCATCCTCCTCGCGCAGCTTTTCCAGCATCGCAAGCAGCCGGTCGGATTCTTCGATCCGCTGTGCGCGGTGACATGCAGCCTGCGCGGTCACATCCGCCTTATGCAGCAGCAAAAGCTGTTCTGCCGCTTCATCGCCGAGCTTCCGCACGATTCGTTTCAGCTGTTTCTCCGTTCCGTTCATGACGAGATCATGCTGATCGACGAGCAGCAGCACGCGGTCATATCGCCTGCGGTCGCATTTCATTGCTTTGAGCGCACGCCCTGCGATTTCCTTCGAGACGACAGCATGACCGTAAAAATGACCGCCGTGTTCATCCGTTGTAAAGGTATGCGGCTTGCCCGAATCATGCAGCAGCGCCGCCCAGCGCAGAACCGGCTCCGGCGGACATGCCGCAACGGTTTTCAGCGTGTGCGCATACACATCGTAATCATGATGCGGATTGCACTGATCGAAGCCGTGCATCGGCTCGAGCTCCGGCAGAACCGTGAACAGTACATCTGCAAAATCCGTCAGGACGCGCTCCGCACCGATGCCGCAGAGCAGCTTTGTCAGCTCGGTGTCGATGCGCTCCGCAGAGATGTGATGCAGCAGCGTTTTCTGCGCATGTACGGCATTTGCAGTCCCTTCTTCGATTGTAAAATCCAGTACCGATGCAAACCGCATCGCACGCAGGATGCGCAGACCGTCCTCATCAAAGCGGTCGCGCGGACTGCCGACGCAGCGGATGATGTTCGCCTGCAAATCGTCTGCGCCGTGATAGGGGTCGATCAGACCGCGGTCGGGATGATATGCCATTGCATTGACCGTGAAATCGCGGCGCGCCAGATCGTCAGTCAGCGAATCGGTAAATGTGACGGTATCCGGTCTGCGGTGATCGGCATAGACGCCGTCGATGCGGTAGGTTGTAATCTCAATCGGCATATGCTCGATGACAACCGTGACCGTGCCGTGCTGCAAGCCTGTCTCAATGACATGGAAATCACGGAAGCAGGCGCAGATTTCATCGGGCTTTGCATTGGTTGTGCAGTCCCAGTCATGGGGCGCGGCACCTCTGAGGGCATCGCGCACGCATCCCCCGACGATATAGGCTTCATAGCCTGCATTGCAGAGCGTGTCAAGGGCAGTCTGCACCGGTGCGGGCGGGCTGATTTGCAGGTTTGTCATAGTATTCCTTTCTGTTTCGGCACACGCAGATTGACAATCCCAGTGCGCTGTGTGATGCGTGCGGTCAATCCGTATACTGCAAATCGACGGACTGCCCGTCAACAGGGCAGATTGTTTCGGGAAAGATCGCCTGCGCCAGCGGCAGAAATTCCGCCGGATTCGGCAGCGACGGCGAGAAATGTGTCAGCCAGAGCGCATGTGCACCGGCATCCTTTGCGATTTCTGCCGCCTCGGTGAACATCATATGCTTGGTTTCGAGCGCTTTGTCGAGCTTATCGGGCTCGCCGTACATGCCCTCAAGAATCAGCAGGTCAGCATTGTCTGCATATTTGAGAATATTCGGGACGGGGCGTGTATCGGTGCAGTAGGTGACAGTCAGACCGCGGCGCGGTGCACCGAGTACCTGCGACTGCGAATAGGTTACGCCGTCGAGTTCGACGGTTTGCTGCTTCTGGAGCAGCCCCCATGCGCGCATCGGAATGCCTGCTGCCTTTGCGCGCTCCGGATCGAATTTGCCGGCGCGCGGCAGATGCAGCCGGAAGCCGTAGCAGGGCAGCGTATGCGAAACGGCAAAGGCTGTGATTTCGAGTCCGGCAAACTGCAAGGTCTGGACGGGTTCCGTCAGCTCGGTATATTCCAGTTCAAAGGGGAGCTCCGGCGCAATGACGCGCAGTCCCTCGACGGTTCGCTGCAAGCCGCGCGGTCCGCAGAGCATCAGCGGCTCGGTGCGTCCCTCCAAACCCATGGAGAGCAGCAGCCCGGGCAGTCCGCTGATATGATCCGCATGATAATGCGTAAACAGCAGCAGATCGACCTTCTGCACGGAACGTCCGGCGCATTTCAGCGCGATCTGTGTCCCTTCACCGCAGTCAATCAGGACGCTGTGTCCTTCATTGCGGATGATACAGCTTGTCAGCCAGCGGTTTTTCATCGGCATGGTTCCGCCCGTGCCGAGCAATGAGATATCTAACACTTTTGGTCTACTCCAATCGGTTTACTGTTCTGTCTGCTCCGTGCCGGTCATCTCGTCCGGACAGGCGACATAGAGATCAATGTCGATCTCGGTGCCGGTTTCCATGCAGAACCGCATGACGGCAGGGGAGGGCGCAAGCATCGGTGTCGGTTCATCGTATCGCACGAGCGGTACAACAATCAGCATCAGCTTGGCATCATAGGTCAGCTTGATTTTCCGCAGCAGGTCGGCTTTCGTCAGCAGCAGATCAATCGTCTGCATCATCTGGTTTGCAGTATCGAGGCGGTGGCTCTTGACCGTGCCGAACCGCCATACTGCGTAATCATAGGGTACGCCGTTGCTGCGGACATCGCCGATGCGCTGTACGGTTTCCGGCGCAAGGCGCAGATATTTTGTGATATCGTCCGGATCAAAATTGCCCGTGATCCGGAAATATGTCATGCACTGTGTTGTTTCGGTGTGATAGTATACGCGCTGCAATTCCATGCCTTCCGGTAATTCAGCCATGTGCTTATCCTCCGATCAGTGCGCGGATCTCCTGCTCCGCTGCACGTATTTCCGCTTCAAATTCCCGTGCGGAGATCCGCATTGCGCCGTTGCCGAGAATGATGAGCTGTTCGAGCGCATCCGAGGTTGCAACGCGCACGCGGTTCTCTTTCAGGAGCTGCTTGGAGACGCGCTCAATATAGGAATCCGCGGTTTCCGCTTCCTTCGTATAGACGACGCTGACACCGCCGTGCTGTTCGATTTCGGTGCCGTGCCCCTTGATTTTATATGCATCAAACACGAGAATTACCTCGCATTTCCGATAGCCCTGATAATTTTGCAGCAGATGCAGCAGACGGTCGCGCGCATGCTCGAGACTGTCCTTTGCGAGTGCTTTCAGCGAATCCCATGCAAAGATGATATTATAGCCGTCCACGAGCAGATACTCCTTTTCGGGCGGTGCCGGTACTTTGACATTGCCCTCCGTGAGTTCCGCGGTTTTATTGCGGCGCATGGTTTTCGGCGCATCACGGTTGATCTTGCCGTAGGTGCGCTCATAGATCGCCATGAGCTCCTCGTCGCTTGCATCGGGCAGATTGCTGACGCGCGGCGTATACTCCGCGATGCGCTCCTCCTCTGCATAATCAGAACGGTCAGACAGCACCGACGGCAGATGCATATACTGCGGCACTTCCTGCCAGTTGACGAGAAAGCCTGCACCGTGTGCGCAGAAGACAGAATCTGCGCTGTTTTCAACATCGCTGTCTGGATCATAGCCGATCTGCGCAATGACTTCCTCGGCATTATGGCAGGGGCGGTATCCGGAGACCGTCAGCGAAAGCGCGCCTCTGCCCTTGGTATAGCTCAGCACCTCGGCGGCGTAATCATTGAACGCTGCGACCGGTGCACTGCCGGTGAGGACAGCGGTCTCGCCGAGAATCTCCGGCGGCTCGAACTGTCCTGCCCGCTGCTGGATATCGGTCATCGCCCGCCCGACGCATTCCGACGGCAGTTCCAGCGTGAAATCATAATACGGTTCGAGCAGGATGCTCTCTGCGGTGCGCAGTCCCTGCCGCACGGCGCGGTAAGTCGCCTGCCGGAAATCGCCGCCCTCGGTGTGTTTCAGATGCGCTCTGCCGCTGACCAGCGTGATTTTCATATCCGTAACCGGACTGCCGGTCAGGACGCCGATATGCGTTTTTTCATGCAGATGCGTCAGAATCAGACGCTGCCAGTTGCGGTCGAGCACATCCTCGGAGCAGCGCGTGACGCATTGCAGACCGCTTCCCTGCGGCAGCGGTTCAAGCAGCAGATGCACCTCGGCATAGTGGCGCAGCGGTTCATAATGACCGACGCCTTCTACGGTTTCTGCGATTGTTTCGCGGTAGGTGACGGCGCCGCTGTCAAACTGTACATCGTATCCGAAGCGCGCCGCGATCTGATTCGTCAGAACCTCGAGCTGTACGGCGCCCATGAGCTGGACATAGATCGTCCGGCTGCGCGCATCCCATTCGACATGCAGCTGCGGGTCCTCCGCTTCCAGCATCTGGAACTGCTGCATAGCCTCCTGCGGCAGAATCTGCTCCGGCAGAATGACACGGTAGCGCATGACCGGCGTCAGCATTGCCTCGCGCGTATCGCCGCAGCATCCGAGACCGCAGCCTGCATATGCAGCAGTCAGTCCCGTGACCGCGCAGACCGCGCCGGGCTCTGCTTCATCGGCAGGCACATATTTTGCACCGGAATAAAACCGGATGCCCGTCACTTTTTCGGTATATTCGTTATGATCCGCGCCGGTGTAACGGATTTCATCGCGGTTATGCAGCGTGCCGCCGCGGATTTTGAGATAGGTCAGGCGGTTGCCCTTTGCATCGGCGGAGATTTTGAATACATTGGCACCGAAATCCGGTGTGCGGGGCGGCTCCTGCGTAAAGTCCGTCAGGATGCCGAGCAGCGATTCGACGCCTTTCAGGTCACGCGCCGCGCCGAAGCAGACCGGAAAAATCTGCCGCGCAGCGATTGCTTCACGCAGCATTTCCTGCGGCAGCGTATCCGTATCAAAATAGGTATTCATCATCTGTTCGGTTGCGGATGCCGCATGTTCACAAACGGTATCATAGTCCGTATCAAACTGCACGCAGCCCGGCGACAGTCTGCCCTGTAATTCCTGCAACAGCGCGATTTCCGTGCGGTCGGAGAGGTCCATTTTGTTGACGAACAGGATGACCGGCACGCCGTACTGCTCCAGCAGGCGCCAGAGCGTCCGCGTATGGCTCTGCACGCCGTCCGTGCCGCTGATGACGAGAATCGCATAATCGAGCACCTGCATCGTGCGCTCGGTTTCCGCAGAAAAATCAACATGTCCGGGCGTATCAAGCAGCGTGAATACGGTATCGCCGAGCGTCAGTGACGCCTGATGCGCAAAGACCGTGATGCCGCGGCTGCGTTCGATGTCATTTGTATCGAGCCACGAATCGCCGTGATCGACTCTGCCGCGCTTCCGTATTTCGCCGGTACGGAAAAGCAGCGCTTCTGCGAGCGTCGTTTTTCCGGCATCGACATGCGCCATAATGCCGACGGTCAGTTGTTTCATCCTGTTCACCTCTTTGGTTTGCGATTGCGTTAATCTGTTATTTCAGCAGACCTTCCTCTGCGGCGCGGCGGATCAGCTCCTCCGCCATATCGCCGAGCACCTGCGAGCCTTCAAAAATCCGCTGAATCCGCTTCTCGACCTGTTCGCGTCTGGTACCGTGCGTGCGCCACGATTCGCCGTGCTTGCAGTAATTAAGCATCAGTGGCTGGATGCGGTCGAGCGAATTTGCAAAGCGCGCTTCCGGTGTGGAGCCTGCTTCAAATGCATCCCAGAGCTGCCGCATTTCTCTGCCCTGATCCTCCGGCAGCATGCCGAACAGCCTGTCGGCAGCCTTCTGCTCGCGTTCCGCTTTGGTCGCATTGCCTGCCGCATCATAGGCATAGGTATCGCCCGCGTCGATCTCCACAATGTCGTGAATCAGCACCGTTTTCAGCACGGTTTTCAGATCGACCGGCTCATTTGCATATTCCGAGAGCACAATCGCCAGCATCGCAAGATGCCATGCATGCTCTGCATCATTTTCGGCGCGGTCCTCGTGCAGCACGCGCGTCTGCCGGTAGATATTTTTCATTTTATCCATTTCGACCAGAAATTCGATCTGACTGGTAAAACGCTGTGTTTCCTGTTCGTTCATATATTGAAACCTCCGTTGACCGGCAGAATCTGTCCGGTGATAAAGCCTGCGCGGTCGGATGCCAGAAATGCGATTGCCTCGGCAACGTCCTCCGGCGTACCGATGCGGCAGAGCGGCGTTTCCTCAGCAAGTGACTGCATGGTTTCCGCATCGTGCATCCGGTTCATATCGGTGTCGATGACGCCGGGGGAGACACAGTTGACACGGATGCCGGACGGACCGACCTCCTTTGCGAGCGCTTTGGTAAATCCGATGACCGCCGCCTTCGCCGCGGAATAATGTACTTCACATGCCGCGCCGCATTCGCCCCAGACCGACGCCGTATTGATGATGCAGCCTTGGTGTGCGCGGAGCATATGCGGCAGAACACGCTTTGCCGTATGCATGGTGCCGCCGAGATTGACGGCAAAGAGATGCATCGCATCGGCATCGGAAATATCCTGATAGAGACCTGTCAGCGCAATGCCCGCATTGTTGACAAGCACGTCGATTCTGCCGTATCTGCTGATGATTTCTTCGATCATCGCGTCGATCTGCGCAAAATCGCCGATATCCGCGCAGACGGCATATCCGTTGATTTCTGCGGCAAGCGCCTGTGCCTGCTGCTGTGAATGATGATAATGCACAATGACGGTATATCCGTCTGCGGCAAGTCTCTTTGCAGCTGAGGTACCGATGCCGCGTGAGGCGCCTGTTACGAGTGCGACCATATTGCCTGCCTCCGATATTTCCGCGCTTGCATTACGCAGAACTTTATGGTATAATGAAACTATAATTCAGGAAAGGATGTGATCCGCATGGATCAGGGCTTGCTCGACCGCATCAACGAGCTTGCGCACAAGGCAAAGACCATCGGACTGGATGAAGCTGAGATCGCCGAGCGTGAGGTGCTCCGGAAGCAGTACCGCGAGGCATTCCGCCGCAATCTGGTCGGTACGCTGGAGCATACCGTCATTGTGGACAAGGACGGCAATATCATCCGCCGTGTTGCGGATGCGAAGAAAAAGTAAACGTCAAAAGCTTAAAAGAAAGCTGCCGCAGATAAGCGGCAGCTTTTTCCTTTTCTTGGTCTTTACTTGGAACGGAACAGCTCCCGCATCATCATTGCACCGCCGGCAAAGGTCATTCCGAACATGACAAGGAATACCCATGCACTGTTCGTTCTCCAGTGAATGCTGACGCTCAGAATCACAGCGGCAATTACGATCACAATGCCGACTGCGATAAACAGCCAGCCCCAGAGCTTGCGGTCACAAAGGAACAGCAGCGCGATACCGATGAGGATCGGCACCATGATCGTACCGTTCGGGATGTTCATACCGCCCATGTGGAAGATCGAAGTGCCTCCCATGGCGCTGGTGACCGAAAGATTCTGCAGGATCATATACATTCCGGCTCCGAAGAGCAGGAGTCCGCCGAAGAAGCGGAGCAGCTCGTTGCCGTCTTTGTTTGATTTTGAAGGATTTTCCAGACCGTTGAGGAGTTCGCTCATCTGCGTTTCCGATTTGGTCTTTTTTGCTTCCTTCTCACGCTTTTTTTCGATCTCATCGTAGAGCTTTTCCAGCTGGGAATCTACGCCGTCTTTTTGCAGTTCACTCATGTCAGTTTTCCTTTCTCCAATCAGTCAGAATTTCGGATGTCCTGTAATCCTTATGCAGATTCCTCTGCGCCCCGTCTGCTCCGGAGCACAGAATTCCCTGCGAAGGATGCTGCTGACCGGACTTGAACCGGTACGGTGTATCCACCGAGAGATTTTAAGTCTCTTGCGTCTGCCGATTTCGCCACAGCAGCGTCTGCCATATTATATCACAAATAGCGTAAAATGTCAAGGATGATTTGCCCGCTGCACGGCAGGGTCTTATAATTGTTTTTCCATGAGTACGGCGGCTTCCTCCGGCTCGGAATAATAGCGCGGACGGTAACCGTTCTGCACGAAGCCGAGGGACTCATAGAGTGTCCTTGCGGCGTCATTGTGCTCGCGTACCTCGAGGTAGCAGACCGTACACACGCCCTGCATCATTTCTGTGACAGCATCCCACAGGCGGCGCGCGATGCCCTGCCTTCGGTACGCCGCATCGACGCAGAGCGTATTCAGCGTCAGCTCATCGAGGACAAAATTGCAGTGAATCATGCCGATCACTGCCGTGCCGTCCTTGCAGACGAATCCGATGGACTGCGGATTTTCCAGCTCCCTGCGATAGATACTTTCCGACCACGGTGTTGTGAAGCAGCGTTTTGCCAGCTCCGCAGCACCGTGGATATTTTCTGCCGAAAACATTTCGACGGTCAGCTCAGCCCTTTGCGTCATACCAGCTCTGTCCCTCCTGCACATCCGCCGTCAGCGGAACGGAAAGCTGACATGCCTGTACCATTTCGGTATGCAGGATTTCGGATGCCTTTTCTGCGAGATGATGCGGCGCCTCAACGATCAGCTCGTCATGGATTTGCAGAATCAGCTTTGCTTCGGGGATTTCCGTTTTCAGCCGCTGCCAGACCCGCACCATTGCCGCCTTGATAATATCGGCAGCGGTGCCCTGCACCGGCGTATTCATGGCGATGCGCCTGCCTGCCGCCTGCACCATTTTGTTCGATGCGCGCAGCTCGGGGACATAGCGCTTTCTGCCGAAGAGCGTCGTCACATAGCCGGATTCCTTCGCATGCTCCACGGTTTCGTTCATGAACTGCTCGACGCGCGGGAACGAGTGCAGATAATCCTTGATATAGCGGTCTGCCTTTGCGACGGAAACGCCGATATCCTTCGAGAGCGAGAAGGCACCGATGCCGTACAGAATGCCGAAATTGACCGCCTTTGCAGCGCTGCGCATCTCCTTCGTGACCATATCCTCCGGCATATTGAAGACCTGTGCGGCGGTGGTCAGGTGGATATCGCGGTTCTCCTCGAAGGTCCTGCGCATATTTTCATCGCCGCAGAGATGCGCAACCAGACGCAGCTCAATCTGACTGTAATCGGCATCGAGCAGCGTGCAGCCCTCCGTCGCGATGAAAAACTTTCGCATTTCGCGTCCGAGCGGCGTGCGCACGGGGATATTCTGCAAATTCGGTTCTGTCGAGGAGATTCTGCCGGTGCGGGTTTCGGTCTGCCGGTAGCAGGTATGGATTCTGCCGTCCGGCGCAACGGTTTTCAGCAGACCCTCGACATAGGTGGAATTGAGCTTTGTCAGCTGCCGGTATTGCAGGACGAGATCGACGATTGCATGCTTGCCGCGCAGCCCTTCGAGCACTTCTGCATTCGTAGACCAGCCGGTTTTTGTTTTCTTTCCGGAGGGCAGCCCCAGCTCCTCAAAGAGAATCACGCCGAGCTGCTTGGGCGAGAGGATGTTGAATTCCCTGCCTGCAAGCTCGTAAATGCGCGTTTGCAATGCCGTGATCTCGGTCTCGAGTTTTTCCCCGAACTGCCGCAC
>JAEEGL010057798.1_pt1 | contig 17223 bp, 18 predicted proteins | sample 9134231 | NCBI WGS metagenome assembly JAEEGL01 (sample SAMN16246548, study PRJNA631951) | gut metagenome | biome: gut microbiome; feature: rumen; material: fiber-attached | host: Bos | place: Iran: Karaj | collected 2018-10
ATATCAATGAGAATATCAATAAAGAATTATCGGTAGCAATATCAGGAATAATAATGCAATTAATACTATATCTAGTAGTTTATTTATTATATAAATATAATTATACAAGAGAATATATTTTTGTTTTATTTTCTAAATATAACAAAAATATAATATTATTTAACATTCTACCAATAATACCATTAGATGGATCAAAAATATTAAACTTAATACTATATAAATTTATACCATATAAAATGGTAAATAAAATAATGATATTTATATCATTATTTACATTAGTAATATTATTAATAATAAACTATTATGAATTAAATTACACAATGATAATGACTATATCTATATTAATTAACAATATCATTAAATATTGTAAAAATATTAATTATCAATTCAATAGATTTATACTAGAAAGATACTTATATCACTATAAATATAAAAACACCAAAATAATCAAAAAAATAGAGAACATGTATAAAAATAAATTACATATTTTTTATATCAATAAAAAATATTATAAAGAAGATGATTATTTAAGACGATTATTCCTTAAAAAATAACGATTTTGTTTGACATTAATACCTTGTTATGTTAAAATTATAACTGTTTGAAGACCTCGAGTTGATTACTCAACCGCACAGAAAAGGTAACAAGTAAGATTTTCTTCACCTTAATGGCGAGTCTTTTACAATATTAAAGGAGGTAAATATGAAAGCTATAATTGAAACTGGAGGAAAGCAATATTATGTGGCTCCAGGAGATACTATCTTTGTTGAAAAACTAGATGCAGAAGAAGGCAAAGAAGTAGTATTTGATAAAGTATTAATGGCTAACGGAGTTACTGGTAATCCTTATGTAAAAGGTGTTAAAGTAACAGGAACTGTAGAAAAGAATGGTAAGAGTAAAAAAATAACAATATTTAAGTATACTCCAAACCATCGTTCTTCAAGAAGAAAACAAGGACACCGTCAACCATATACTAAAGTAACAATAAAAGATATAAAGTAGGAGTTTCTATGATTAAAGTAGAAGTTTCAAAAGATTGTATTTCTATTTCAGGACACGCTAACTTTGCTGAATATGGTAAAGATATTGTATGTGCTGCTGTCAGTAGTACAGTGTTGACTACCATTAATGGTATATTATCTATAGATAATAATTCTATTAAAGTAGAAGAAGGAAATAATTTCAAGATAATTATTAATAATCATACAGATATTGTAGATAAACTTCTTAATAATATGATAATATGCTTAAAAGAAATAGAAAAAAAATATGAAAAAAATATTAAAATTAAGGAGGAATAAATAGTATGTTTAATTTTATAGAATTTAATATACAGTTATTTGCTCATAAAAAAGGACAATCTTCTACTAGTAATGGTAGAGATTCAGCCGGAAGAAGATTAGGAGCAAAAGCAAGTGATGGTGAATATATTGAAGCAGGTTCAATTATTTATCGTCAAAGAGGAACTAAAATTCATCCAGGAACTAATGTAGGTAGAGGTACTGATGATACATTATTTGCAAAAGTATCTGGATATGTTAAATATGAACACTTAGGAAAAGATAGAAAACAAGTAAGTGTTTATATTGAAAAATAAATTTAAAAAAATCAAAAATATCATAATCCATCTTGAAAAAAAATAATTATTATGATATTATTGATTTTGCAATGGACCCTTAGCTCAGTTGGTTAGCAGCATCCGGCTCATAACCGGGCGGTCATAGGTTCGAGTCCTATAGGGTCCACCATTAAAAAAACAAAAGAAGCCATTAAGGCTTCTTTTTTGTACTGTTTTTTATTAATAAGCGATTAATAGCAAAATCAAGAACTTGAGACATTTCTTCTCTAGAAGATAGTCCTATCTTATAAGGCTTAATAATATTATTTGATAATCTCATCATCTCTCTTATCTCTTCAAAACTACCCAAACAATTTATAATCATAGAGTTAGCTACATAGTTTTTACCATCAAAATTCATAATAGAATTAACATCATAGTCAACTATATCATAAGTACCTGGTTTATTTAGGTGATACATATTTTTTCTAATAGCAGTATAATCAGATTCAAAACCATTATATATATCGTAGATAATAGGATTTTCTAATGAAGAAGAATCAACTAAAGAATCTCTATAAAAAAATCCTACTTTGTCATCATTATAAGAACATACAAACAATTTACTAACATCAATTATAGTTTGTGAATTTTCCAAACACGATACAATTACTTTTTCTAATTCATCTTTAGTTAACAAAGTATCCACTTTCTTATTAATATAAAATTCTAAAACCTTCATTAGATTCTTATCACTAACAAATTGATTGAATTTATCACTAATAATTTCTTCGATAGTTTGTTTTGCCATAATCTATCCTCCAAATAAAGTATAACATATTTTTATCTTATCTACTATTATTTATTAAAAATATTTGATATAATAAATTACGGAGGAATAACAAATATGATAAAAAAAGCATTAGTATTTATTATGGATGGATTAGGAGATAGACCAATACAAGAATTTTATAATAAGACACCACTTGAATATGCAAATACACCCAATTTTGACAAATTATGTAAAGAATCTCAATGTGGACTTATGTATACATTAGGTAGAGGCAAAAGACCAGGAAGTGATACAGCCCATCTTTCTATATTTGGTTATCCAATTGACGAATACTATACAGGAAGAGGACCAATTGAAGCTGCTGGAGTAGGAATAAAATTAGAAGAAGGCGATGTTGCCTTTAGAGGAAATTTTGGAACAGTTGATGATGAATGGAAAGTCATTGATAGAAGAGCCGGAAGAATTAAAGATGTAACAATTTTTGCAAATGCCTTAGATGGAATAGAAATAGATGGAATAAAATTTATTGTTAAACCTGGTTCTGCATATAGAGCAGGGGTAGTTATGAGAGGAAAAGGACTATCTAGTAATGTAAGCAATGCTGATTCACATAATGCAGGTGATAGTGTCAGAGAAGTAGTAGCTCTAGACGATACAAAAGAAGCAAATTTTACTGCTCAAGTATTAAATAAATTCATGAAAAAATCATATGATATATTAAATAATTTAGATGAAAACAAAAATCGTGAAGCAAATGGTGAATTAAAAGATAACTTTCTATTATTAAGAGGAGCAGGAGTTTATCCTAAATTGCCTAAATTTACTGAAAAATGGGGCTTCGAAAAAGCATGTTGTATAGCAGGTGGAGGCTTATATAAAGGAGTTGGTGCCTTCTTAGGAATGGATTTAATTAATGTACCAGGTGCAAATGCTCAAGTGGATACTAATATAGAAGGAAAATTTAATGCTGCAGTCGAAGCATTAAAAAAATATGACTTTGTATTTTTACATATTAAACCAACAGATTCTTTGGCAGAAGATGGAAATGCGCAAGGTAAAAAAGAATTTATTGAAAAAATAGACAAATATGTTTCAATACTAAATAAACTAGATGACGAAACACTCATTGTAGTAACAGCTGATCATTCTACGGCATGCGAATTAAAGGCACATAGTGCTGATGCTGTTCCAATTTTATTTCACGCTAAAGGTATTAGAAATGATAATATAACTGAATTTGGAGAAAGAAGTTGTTCTAAAGGAAGTTTGGGAATAATTGAAGGCAAAGATGTAATGCCAAATATATTAAATATAATGGGCAAATTACCATTAATCGGAGCATAAATAAAAAGCAATTCTATTAAGAATTGCTTTTTTATTATCTAGTATTTGCCTTAATTTCCTCATAATCATTTGTATTGGCCACTTGAATATCCATGTCTTCTTTTAATTTTATTAATTGTTCCTTTTGTTCTTTTAATTCCCTTATTTCTCTCTCTTTTGGATCTTGTCTATAAATTTCGTCGTATTTAGTTGAAGTACAATCATGTGCTGGTTCATATTTATCTTCTTTATCAGCATAATGGCATTCTGCCCAATCAGGATCTTTGTCACTTTTCATAAAAAATCTCCAAGATTTTTTATCATAGTCGTTAGTTAAATCAAGATTGTACCACTCACCATCAACTTTAACTTGATTCCATTGATGATTATCTCCAGCAGTTGGTTTTGTATTTGCCCAACCACCACATGAAACAGCATCCAATCCAGCATTTTTTAGTGCATGTTCTAAGGCAGATGCAATACCAGAACAAACTCCTTTATTTTCTACTAATGGACCATACATAGTATTATTAATAAGATAACCATTAGAACCAGGAGAATGATTGCTATAATCGTATTTAAAATCTTGTGGTAATAAATTTCTATAAATTGTTTCTACTTTTTCAATTTCAGTCATTTTTGGAGTAATTAATGATTGAATTTCAGCAAATCTAGACTGAACTTTTGAAAATTGTTCTGGTGTTAGTTGTGCTAATTCATCATAGGAAATTTTTGAAGTTTTACCAAATTGCATAGCTTGTTCACTAGTAATAGATTTAACACCTCTACCATAGAATTCACAATTTTCTAAATTATCTTTTTGAGATAGTTGTATCATTGAATCAATATTAACTTGTTCAGAAACGCATACTTTTATCTTTGTTAAATTAGAGCATCTATTTAAGAAAGACAGATCATTTATACCGCTAATCTCAACACTATGTAAATAAGGTAATTCTTCTAATCCGCTTAAATTTTCTAAATTATCAATTTTTAAATCTGTTATAGAATTTAAATCTAATTTCATATATGGAAATGTATGACCAAAAATATTCTCAAAACGATAATGTGTTTTTGAATAATTCTGAGTCAAAAAATTATATAATTGTTTGTTATCAGTCAAAGCACTCATACCATACCTCCACACATACTTTCTATAATTAATTCTAACATATTATTCTATTTTTGTGTACTTAAAAAAATCGGACTTAACTAAAAGTCCGATTATATTCTTTAATGGTGCGGGTGAAGGGACTTGAACCCCCATGGATAAACCGCTAGATCCTAAGTCTAGTGCGTCTGCCAATTTCGCCACACCCGCATAAAAAAACTTACGAATTTGATTATACTATTATTTTAAGTAAAAATCAACTATTTATTAAAATTTCATTAAAATTATTAAGAGCACAAAATTGTGCTCTTAATTAACAATTACCATGTGGACGAGGTCCAGGACCATAGTTTGGACTATTATTCCAGAATAAGAATAGAACAATAAACACTATTAAAACAATCCAAATCCATTCACCGCCACCATATCCATAACCGTACATAAATAGCTCCTTTCAAAATATTATATTTTAAAGTATAAAAATTAAATATAACAAATACCTAAAAAACGCCTTTAAGCGTTTTTGTATTTTTCTCTATATTGATGATATAATTCACTGAATCTAGTAAAATGAACTATCTCTCTTTGCCTTAAATATAAAAGCACATCTATAACATCCGGATCATCTGTTAAATTAATTAAATTTTCATATACGGCTCTTGCTTTCTGTTCTGCGGCCATATCTTCAGATAAATCAGCCATGAAATCACCAGTAGTAGCAAAGTAAGATGCTGAGAATGGTACACCATTAGCATCTGTTGGATATAAACCATATCCATGTTCCGCATAATGAGAATCTAGTCCAGCACGTCTTAATTCTTCCAAAGAAGCATCTTTCATTAATTGATATATCATCGTGGATATCATTTCAACATGAGCAAGTTCCTCAGTACCAATATCTGTAAGAAGAGATTTTCCTTTCTCATCAGGCATAGTATATCTTTGATTTAAATATCTAAAAGCTGCTGCTAACTCACCATTAGCACCCCCATATTGTGTTACTAAGTATTTTGCCATTTTTAAATCTTTTTTCTTAATATTAATAGGATATTGAGTTATCTTTTCATATTTCCACATTATTTAGATCCCTCCCATGGCCATGGATTATTATCCCAATTCCAATTGTTGTTTTTAGTTACATATTTACTACAAGTAGTTAATGGCCCATAGTTATTTTCATATTCGTTTATAGCCCCTTTTAAATTATTTAAATATTTATTATACTCAACTATATAATTACTATCATCAGGATATATATCCAGATATAAATCTAAATCATTTAGCAAAAATTTATGTTTTAAAATTGTATACAATAATTCTTCTTTAGAATTAGATGGAGTTAATTTACGATAGTTATAATTTTTATATTTACTATATAAATTATTAAACAAATTACCTCTATCTAATCCATCTTCATAATTAATATTATTAGAATTACTATTCATAAAATTATCCATAAATGGATTACTCATCATATCACTATACCAATCATTAGGTATGTTATAATAATTATTATTATTCATTATTCCTCCTAGAATATAGTATGTAATATGACTATTTTTGTGATTATTTATATCATATACATATTATTATCGGGTTCGTTATTGTTATAATTATTTGTATTACTTTCTAATCTACTAACTTTTTGTTCTAATTTTTTTATTCTATTTTCATATTCATTTAATTTATATAAAATATCGTTCATCATATTAGGATTATTTAAAATAGGTATATTATTCATATAATTCATAACAGCCTCCTTATATATATTATTCTATATTGACAAAAATAGTTATAATTTATAAAATTATTTTGGTGATATTATGCGACTTAGAAATGTTAAAAATAGTAATGAAATAATTGAAAAAGGTAAATATTATATAAAAAATCCAGAAAATTATAAAGGTAACTGGAATAAACTATTCAAAAATAATAATCAAATACATATAGAAATAGGTATGGGTAAAGGTAAGTTTATTCTAGAAAATGCTATAAATTTTCCTAATATCAATTATATAGGAATAGAAAAATATGATAGTGTTATAGTAAGAGCAATTCAAAAAACAAATGATATAGAATTAAATAACTTATACTTAGTAAAAATGGATGCTATTAATCTAGGAAAAATATTTGATAAAGAAATAGATACAATTTATTTAAATTTTTCTGATCCATGGCCTAAGAAAAGACATACTAAGAAAAGACTTACTAGTGAAGTGTTTTTAGAAATATATGACAAAATATTTAAGGATACTAAAAAGATAATTATGAAAACAGATAATGTGGATCTATTTAATTATTCATTAACTTCATTACAAGACTATGGTTATAAAGTAAAATTCTTAACTAATAACTTAGCTAAAGAAAATATCTTTAATATCATGACTGAATATGAGGAAAAATTTACTAATCAAGGGGTAAAAATTAATATGTTAATAGCAGAAAAGTAATAATAAAAATAAAGAAAAAAATTTAAATAGATTTTTTTCTTTTTTAATGCAAATTAATAATTAATTATTGAATTTTACTTTACACTATGTTAAACTTATATTAATAGTAGAGGAGGATTTTATTATGGCCTTTAAAAAGATTAAAGAAATAATGTCAGATAAAGAAGATATGGAAGAAGAATCATATTATAATGATACAGCAACAGCTGTTACTAATGGAAAGATGATTTTACTAGAACCACGTGCCTTTTCAGAAAGTCAACAAATTGCAGACCATTTAAAGAAAAGAAATACTGTTGTAGTAAATATGAAAAGAGTAACACCAGAACAAGCAAAAAGAATCATCGATTTTTTAAGTGGAACAGTATATGCTATTGGAGGAGACCTTCAAAAGATTGGAATAGGAATATTCTTATGTACTCCTAAAAACGTTAATGTAGAAGGTGCTATATCTGACGAAGAATCTAAGCCAAAAGATAAAGAAGAATTGGATTGGTAATATATGAAAAGATTCAGTATAGTAGAACATGGATATAATGTCGACGAAGTTAATAGATTTATAGACATAGTTATTGCTAGATTAGAAAAACTAACTGCTGAAAATGTTTCATACTTAGCTAAAGTAGACGATTTAAATAAGAAATTAAATGAAACTAATAATATAGATAATGCTAAATTAGAAAAAGCATTATTAGCTATACAAGATACATCTGATAGAATAAAAGAATTAGCTAAAAAAGAAGCTGATATGACATTAGAAGAGGCCAAAAATAATGCCAATTCAATAGTACATGAGGCATTACTTAAAGCTGAAAAAACAGAACACGAAAGAATGCTATTAGAAAAGAATATTAAAGTATATAAAGAAAAAGTAAAGAACATACTACTATCCCAATTAAAATTAGCCGAAGATTTGGATAGTATAGATTTGTAGGAGGAAAAATATGAAAAGAAAATATATAATAACAGGTTTGTTAGTCTTTATATTTTCAGCTATAGTAATATATTTAGCACTTGATAATGGAAAGAAAACATATGCTGTAGACGCAAATTGTCCTCCTTCAAATATACTAGAAGCAACCATAGTGAAGGGGACTGGACCACTTTTAGATAGTGTTGTCGTAACTAGTACAATGAGTGAAGATTGTTGCAAAAACACATTAGGTTGGACTACATGGGAAGTTGACATAGAATTAGGTGAAGATACACTTTCTAAATGTAAAAAAAGAGTATTTCAAAGTGGAACACAATTCTATTATGATGCTCCATCAGAAACTTTTTGTGTTACTGATGAAGGATATAATTATAATTCAAGCAATCATAGATGCGAAAAAAATATAACATCCGAAGGATCTGAAGGCGAAGAAAAATGCCCACCAACGTCAGATTATACACTTCGGAAAAATGAAGATTATTTTGTGGTAGAAATTGAAAGCAATATTAGTAGAGAATGCTGTATGAATACATTAGGATGGACAATTTATAATGATGAGGATTCATCACTACCAATATGTGCAACATTAATAAGGGATAATGAGGCAGGGGTATACTATCATTCAATTTCTGAAGATTATTGCTTAGAAGGATATACATTTATCTCTCAAACAAATAGATGTGTATTGAATGATTCACCAAGTGGTGACAACAATTCAATATTACACCGAGTAGATTATAAATGCTCAGAAGATGAAAGTGTAACTTGTAATAAAATGCCAAATCCATCATATGAAGAAAGTCAAAACACAACATTTTCAATTACAGAAAGTGAACCAGAAAGAGAAGGATATACTTTCTTATACTGGCAGACATCTGTTGGAAATTATCACTATTACGCTAGTTGTAGTGGAGTAAGCTCTAGTAATTGTCATGAAACAATAAAATTAAAATCTACAACAGAAAAAGTAACATTGTATGCTCAGTGGAAAGAAAATTCACAAGAAGAAGGATCAAACGATAATCCTAGACTAAAATATGTATGTGGAACATATAATGGCAAAGATATAAATTGTGAGGATTTACCTAAAACTCAATATGCAAAAAGTTCAAGTGGCGGTACTTTGACAATAAGTAAAACAATACCAACTGATAAAAGTGGAAAATATACTTTCTCATATTGGTCACATAATCCTGCAAAAACATATATATATCATCCTACATGTGATGGTTTAAGTGGATGTAAAACAAAAATACCTATAACTAAGAATAATACATTGTATGCTAATTGGGTTCCTAAGTCATCATCTGAAACGGAAAATGATGTATACATAAAATATAGATGTGGTTCATATCAGGATAATGACGAAGAGTATGATGTTGAATGTGAAAATTTACCTAATGATACGAAAGCAATTAATGGAACTGGATATGTATCAAAAGAAATTCCTACAGATAAAAATAATGAATTAGAGTTTTTATATTGGAAGAGTAATTATTCTGGATTTGAAGGAGTATCATTCTGTCATAAAGATTATATATGTGATCGTCACCAAATAAACAAAATGACAAAAAACAATTTCTTATATGCCGTATGGCAAAAGATAGATACACCTAACACAGGAAATTATACTATAGAATACATATGTGATAAAGGTAGTTGCAGTGGAATTACAAAAACGACTGGAACAAAAACACCACTTACAATTACTGATAAGATACCAACAAGAGAAGGATATACTTTCTTATATTGGGAACCACTTTCTGAGTATAACGATAGTAAATTATATTGTAATCCATCAAATAGATTTGATTTAGATTGTTATCAAACAATGGAATTTACTCAAAATGGAACAGTAAAGGTTAAAGCGATATGGTTAGAAAATGATGAAGATTCAGAATCATCATCCAAACCTGAAGTAGCCAAATCATCAAAGCAAGATGGAGAGGAACCAAGTCCACCTACTGGATTAGGTGCTATATATATAGCGATTATTCTAAGTTTATCAATGTTAGGATATAGTTATTATTACTTTAAAAAAGCAAAAAGTAATTAAAATAGCAGAATAAATTATATGGAGGTAATATGAAAAAGAAATATATAATAATTGGAGCATTAGTTTTCTTGTTTTCTGCTATTTCTATATATCTAGCATTAGATAGTGGAAAGGATACATATTCTATACCCAGTGATCCTCTTGTACCTGATTCAAATTTTAGAACATGTATTGTAGAACATTTTTCTGATAGTTCAGATATTCTTGATGATGAAAGTCATATTAAAATGAGTGGCTTGCAATCTATAGAAGAATTGTACTGTAGTAATAGGAATATTGAAGATACAACTGGATTAGAACATATGTCAAAATTGAAGATATTAGTACTTGATAACAATTCAATAAATGAAATTAATGTAAGAAATAAAGAATTTTTGGAAGAATTATGGATTAATGAAACAAATATTACTAGTATAGATGTTAGAAGTAATCAAGCATTAAAAATCTTATCTGCTTATGAAACAAATATTACTAGTATAGATGTTAGAAGTAATCAAGCATTAGAAATCTTAGATGTTGCTGAAACAAATATTACTAGTATAGATGTTAGGCAAAATGAACATTTAGAAAAACTAATTATAGCCAATAACAAAATTAGAAACATAAATCTATTAAGCAACAGAGACTTAAAAGAATTATGGGCTTCTGAAAATGAAATTGAAGAAATAGATTTGAGAAATAATGGATCACTAGAAAAACTTAATTTACATACAAATAATTTGAGTAGTATAGAATTATTGAATAATACAAATTTAACAGAAATATGGCTTCATGATAATTTCTTTTCTAGTAAGCCAAGTGAGTGTGTTGCACTAGGAGAAGCTTGTCATTTTGGACATATTGTCACATTTAATAGTAGAGGTGGAAGTGATGTCTTAAGCCAAAACGTATCAGAAACAGTTAGAAGACCTGAAGATCCTACTAGAAGTGGATATAATTTTCTTAAGTGGAGCAAAGATGAAGAAGGAATAACTGAGATCAATTTTGACAATGATACTATTACCGAAGATATAACATTATATGCCATATGGGAAAATATTGATGATACACCAGAACCTAGCCCTAACCCAAATCCGACACCTGATCCAGAGCCAACTATAACATTAACATATAATTGTGGAGATGTGGAATGTAATGGGTTACCAGATCAAGAGTCTGTAACGTCAGGAGCAACACTAAATATAAGCGATGACATACCAGAAGCAGAAGATGATAAATATATATTTAAATATTGGGAACACAAACCATCTCAGGGACATGTTTATAGTAGTGATTGTACTGATATAAGTAATTGTAGAACAACAATAACTATTACTATGAATAATAATTTATATGCTGTATGGGAAGAAAATACAGATGATGGTGGTACAGGCAATGGTAATGAAGGTAGTGACCAACCAACTAATAAAATATATTACCTAAAATATCATTGTGGTACATATGAAGATGAAGAAGTTGAATGTAGTGGATTACCAGAAAATAGTCATTCAAACACCAGTGGAAAAGCTTGGATTGCTGAAGAAGAACCTGAAGCAGAAGGATATATATTTATGTATTGGGTTTTAGAAGAAGATGGTGACACATATTGTTACTCTGGGGAATGTGATTATGATAAATTAACTAATATGACAGAAGATCATGATTTATATGCTGTATGGGAAATAGATGATGAGGACTCAGATTTAGACGATCCTGATGAAGAAAATCCAGATTTGAATGATCCTGATGAGGAAGATCCAGACTTAGATGATCCTGATGAAGAAGGAGAAGAACCAAGTCCACCTACTGGTTTAAGTTTTACATATATAGCTATAATCTTATGTTTGGCAATGCTAGGATATAGTTATTACTATTTTAGAAAAGTAAAAGAAAATTAAGGATGGATTGCCATCCTTTTTTAGTAGGGAGTATTTATGAAAAAGAAAGTTGGTTATTTAATTACACCATTAATTACAGCAATAATAGTGTTAATTATATACTATATGAATGATTTGTATCCATTTGAAATGAACTCTATTGTTCAGGTAGATGCTGATTACCAGTTTATACCTGTAATGTATAAACTATATGATATTATTCATGGTGATTTAAATATATTTTATAGTGGCATTGGCCTAGGTAATAGTATATATACATCATTAATTATTCAAGGGAGTCTATTTAGTCCATTAACATTATTACTATATTTTACTAGTAGGGATAATATAATTAATTATTTTAATATTATAATACTAATAAAAATAGCCTTAATTAGTTTGACTTCATATATTTATTTTAAATATAAATATAAAACTAATGAATTTTATATAATATTATTTTCTATAATATATACATTCTCAGGATGGGTAATATTAAACTATTTTAATATTATGTGGTTAGATTCTGTTATTTTATTTCCACTTATTATATTATTTTTAGATAAATTAATATATGAAGGAAAGTATTATGGTTATGTGATAGTATTAGCATTATCAATAATCATAAGTTATTATATTAGTTTATTTATATTGATATTTATATTTATATATTCATTCTTAAACATATTTGTATTACTAAAAAAAGAAAAAAGAAAAAAGACTATATTATTACTAGGAATATCAACATTAAATGCAATTTTAATATCATCATTTAGTTTAATACCATCGTTATTTCATACATTTACATCATCTAGATTATCTAATAATGGTCATTATGAACTATTTAACAATACAATTAATAAAATATTATATTTGATGGGATTAAGTTTGCCATTTATTCTCTTTATATTAATGAATTTTAACTGTAAAGATGATAAAAAAAATATATATGTATATAGAATATTATTAATTCTTTATAGTATAGGAATAATATTAGAACCTATAAATATGGCCCTACATTTTGGTTCATATTGGTCATTTCCATATAGATATTCATTTATTACATGTTTTATATTAGTTAGTATAGGACTATATTATTTAACAAAAAAAGGTATTGAATATGGAAAAGTAAGAATAATTCCTATGCTTATTGTTACTATATTCTCTGTATTAGTAGTATTATATAATCATAAAGTACTAGATGTAATTAAAGATAGTCAAATTACGCTAGATTTTAACGATTTTGAAGTATTTAAAAAAATCGACTTAATATTGATTACTTTTATAATAATGAAAGTATTTACTTTAATGATTAAAAATAAACATTTAACAAACATATTTTTAGTAATAACTACTTTAATAGAAATATTTATTATAACAAGTTGGACAATGTATTATAGTTCTGGATACTATTTAACTAAAGAAGCAAATGAAGCTAATAATGATTTAGTTTTTGATAATGAATATTTATATAGGTATAAAATAGATTATCCATATTATTCACTTGACTATGGCTTTATTTTAAGAGTAAATACATTAGATAACTGGCTACATATTTTACCTGATGGTATGACAGATGTATATAAGTCTTTAGGATATTTAATATCTGATACATCAATTAAATCTAAAGGTGGAACAATATTTACAGATAATTTACTAAATATGAACTATACAATATCTAAAAATAATTTAGATAATAGAATATATGAAAGAGTTAAAGAGGGAAAAGAATACAAACTATATAGATATAAAACATTAATGCCATTTGGTATTATATATGATAGTGATAATAACCTTAAAACTGATGATAGTGGCTTTTATTTACATAATCAAATATATCAAAGTTTGTTCTCTAAAGAAGATAATATAATAGATTCAAAAACAATATATAATAATCATAATGAAGAATGCTTTATAATAAATGAACAATTATCAGAAGAAAATTATGTATATTTAGATTTAACTTATAATGGAGATAATATTGATTATATTAAAGTCAATGATGAATATTTTTATAATTTAGATAATTATATTAAATATCTAGGTATTTACGAAAGAGATATTGATATAAAAATATGCCCCAAAGAGAATAAAGATATTGATGATGTTGAACTAGGAACAATTAAAGTTAATAAATATCAAGAATTTATTAATAATATTAATCAAAATGTAAATGTAAGTTATGATAATGGATATCAAATAAAAGCATATAGTGATAATCATTATAATTCTTTATTTTTACCAATAAATAATATAAAAGGATACACTATAAAATTAAATGGAGAAAATATAAAAGCAGATAAATACTTAGATAATTTTATCTCTATAAAACTATCTGAAGGAGAGAATAATATATCAATTAAATACCATGAACCATATTTATTAATAAGTATAATTATGAGTATAATTGGTGTTATAAGCTTAATACTATCTAAACATATAAGAATAAATAACAAATATATACTAGATATTACTTATTATTTATATTTATTTTTAGGAGCATGTATATATATTTACTTTTATGTATACTCATTCATAAAATGATTGACAATTAAAGCAAATTTTAATAATATTTAATAGAAGAAAAAAGGAGGTTTATTATGTTTGTAGATGAAGTAATAATGGATGTTGAAGCTGGTCGTGGTGGAGATGGATGTATGGCTTATAGAAGAGAAAAGTTTGTACCTATGGGTGGACCTAATGGTGGCTCTGGTGGAAGAGGAGCTAATATTGTCTTCAAAACAGATTCAGGACTAAAAACATTAATTGACCTAAGATATATGAAAAAAATTAAAGGTGATCCAGGAGAAAATGGTGAAGGTAAGAATCAAACTGGTAAAGATAGTATCGACAAGATTATAAAAGTTCCTGTTGGGACTACTGTTAGAGATGCTGATACTGGATCAATTATCGCAGATCTTACAAAGAATAATGAAGAAGTCATTATTGCTTATGGAGGAAGAGGAGGAAGAGGTAATGTTAGCTTAGCTACTAAAAACAATCCTTGCCCATCTTTTGCAGAACGTGGTGAACCAGGAGAAGAAAGAAAAATAAAAGTAGAATTAAGAATGATGGCAGATGTTGGATTAGTAGGATTACCTTCAGTAGGAAAAAGTACTATTCTTTCAATGATAACTAATGCTAATCCTAAAATAGCAAGTTATCATTTTACAACATTATCTCCTAATCTAGGAGTAGTAAAAACTAAAGATAATACTTTTACTATTGCAGATTTACCAGGACTTATTGAAGGAGCATCTTTAGGAGTAGGTTTAGGAATTAAGTTTTTAAAACATATAGAAAGAACTAAAATAATAGCTCATGTAATAGATATGAGTGCTTCTGAAGGAAGAAATCCTTATGATGATTATTTGACTATAAGACATGAATTAGAAACATTTAGTAAGAAATTATTAGATAAAAAAGAATTAATTATTGCTAATAAAATGGATTTGCCTAGTTCTAAAGATAATTTAATAGAATTAAAAAAACACTTTAAAGATACTGATATAATAGAAATATCTGCTTTAAATAATACTAATTTAAATACATTAGTAGATAAATTAAATGAATTAGTATTAAATACCAAAGAAGAAATATTATATGAAGAAGATATTCAAGAAAGTCATGTATTATATAAATTTAAGAAAGAAAAACCATTTACTATTATAAGAGAAAACAATACTTATATAATAAAGGGTGATAAAGTAGAAAAAATATTTAAGATGATGAATTTCAATACAGAAGAAGCAATAGAAAGATTTTCTCATAAATTAAGAAATATGGGAGTAGATGAAGAATTAGAACGCATGGGTATTTGTGAAGGAGATATTGTTAAAATATTGGATTATGAATTTGAGTATACAAAATAATTTATAAAATCTAGTAAACTAATTGACAAAGTTTAACAAATGTTATATTATAAATACATAGAGAAGAGGAGGAATATTTATGTTATTTTTGGATTGCGATACTAACTTATTATTAATTGTAAAAATAGTTAAAACTATAGTTTGGTATATTACTATCCTAGTACCAATTATTTTAGTAGTTATAGGTACATTTGATTTATTGAAAGCGGTTACAGCTGCTAAAGATGATGAAATTAAGGCAGCGCAAAAGTTGTTGATTAAAAGAATTATATATGCGATATTAATATTCTTAATTGTTCCAATTTTAAATTTAATATTTGGGCTATTTGATAGAGCTGGTGTCGCTGGTCAGACCGATTATGATACTAACGAACATACTAATTGGAATGCTTATTGGAATTATAAGAATTCAAGCAGCGATTGTTATGGTCTATAATATATAAATAAAATTAATAAAAAGAAAAAAGAAGTGTATTCTTTTTCTTTTTATTATGTTATAATAGAAATATAAAGGATGTGCTTTATGCATAAATATAGAAAAATATTTATAGGATTATTATTCACAATATTATTTTTTACCATTGGTAATAAGCATGTATACGCTGAAGAAACATGGGATTGTTATTATGATGATAGTCCTACTATCAAATTATATCTTACTTTTCATAAAAATAATAGTAATGTAACTGCTAAGCCTATAGTAATGAAACTTGATGGTGATAGTGGAATACACAACTCTCTGAATCAAAATATATCTAACATAAATAGAGCCGAAGCTTGTGAGGTATATCACTCACTTGATAGGAATATAAAAGCAAAAGCATATGAATATGTCGAAAAAGATCATTGTCCCAAATATGTTGTAATAACTGAATATGGAAATGTTGGACTTGCTTATCTTTTTGCTGGTCCCTCTTCAGTTGAAAATTATATATTTGAAACTGAAACTGACTTAGAAAAGTTTATTAATGATTGTTATAATCATCCAGATTCATACTATACTGGTATGAGAATTGCTCAAACACAGGTATCAGAAGGAGAATTTTGGGGAAGCGAAGACCCAATAGATGATACAGGAGAACCAATTGCCGAAGAGGGCTGTGCAATAATAAGCACAAAGATACGAGATTTAATCAATAAAGTGCTAGGGTATTTTAGAATAATAGCTCCTATAATGGTTATTGGATTTAGCGCTTATGAGTTAACTAAAGCTATGGCAAAGAATGAAGATGAAATGAAAAAAGCTACTAAAAGATTTGTTACAAGATTA
>JAEEGL010930852.1_pt1 | contig 17223 bp, 9 predicted proteins | sample 9134231 | NCBI WGS metagenome assembly JAEEGL01 (sample SAMN16246548, study PRJNA631951) | gut metagenome | biome: gut microbiome; feature: rumen; material: fiber-attached | host: Bos | place: Iran: Karaj | collected 2018-10
GGAATGGGTCTCCCCGCATGTGCTGTTGGTAGTTGGGCACCATTAACAGCTCCGTCAGACACAGGAGCCGCGCCTCAATCCACTCACTGACGATGAGCTGTTTCAAGTAGAATCGTCAAATTATTTGACAATAATGAGAAAAGCAGTAAGACTACCGAAATTTATAGGAAATAAGTTACATAACGAATAAAGTTTATCTACTTTTGTGTATTATAATTCAAATAGCTTTGTTAGGTTCATATAATAATCAATAAAAACTAAAAACACTATGAAACATTTTGTTTTGACTCAAATGATGTTGTTGATGTCAGTTGCCACTATTATGGGGCAAGAACCAGTCATTCCTACCCCACCACCTGAGATCCTCTGTGAGTATTACGATAGTTATGCAGCTATCTGGGTAGAGGGAGTGGGGGAACTTCATCTTTATTGCAATGAAGAGGAAGTTGAGAATCCATATTATGTCGATTACGTTTATGGAGAGCAAAATCTGTTTTTCACAGCGACTGCTCAAGCAGAGGGGTACCCAATCAGCGACATGGCAATCAAAGAGATAACAATACCTGCTATAGAAGTATTGCCTATAACCGCCACACCAAGTATAAATGTTGAGATTAGTCACTCAACTGCCATGCTTATCATATATGATGAGGATCCAGAAGCGACTCTTTACTATCGTGTGTCCTATTCCAATGACAATGGATTTGGTGATTGGAGCGAATGGATAGAATCTTTTGGTTGGGTTTATTTCACCGATCAAGGATATTATCTCATCGAAGCTTATGCTATATCTCCTGGAAAATTACAGAGCGAGATAGTTTGCACTAGTTTTGAGTTGAATACGCGCTACAAGACTGTTCCTCCTCTAGTTTATGCTCATCACGTTGATCCCGAAAAAGGATTGGCGCTCCGTATTGTCGATGGCCGTATTGGAGAGAACCCGTTCAAGCCATTCTATATGGATGATGTCTATTATCATTATTCTGATGATTGGGATCTTTATGAGGCTCCTGCCGATTCGTTCTTTTATAGGGTGAATAATGCTGGCGAATGGGTTCCTTCTCAAGAATATATCTACTTGAAAGATTATGGTGATTACACTATCTCGGCTTATGCTTGCAATGATGATGCAGCAGATAGCGAAATTATTACTGCGACGGTGGAGTATGGCCCTTCGGGACACACAAGCCAGAGTGGAGGCTACATTGTCAACGATGGCATAGTTTATGACATCACAGGAGATTCGACACTCAAGGTCTCCACTTGTTATTTCGATGGCATGTTGTTCATTAATTATCCCCTTATCACTCCTGATGTGCCGTCAATCCACGTGAATATCCCGCCTACAATTCAAAGCAGAGGCCAAGACTATAAGGTAACCTCTTTGGGCGCTAATGGGGTTAAAGGCTCTGTCACCATACCGAGCACGATTAATCATATTGAATTGCCAGGTTATGATTATTTTTGGTCATTAGATTCTGTAACGATCGACGAAGGCAACCCTGTCTATGACTCTCGCGAGAATTGCAACGCCGTTATCCGGACAGCAGACAACACACTCATCATTGGGGGTAAGAATACTGTGATACCCAGTACCGTTACTTGTATTGGTCGCTTCGCTTTTTATATGGTAGCGATTCCTCAAATAGTTATTCCCAATTCAGTGAAAACGATTGGTTCAATGGCTTTTGGCTCTTGTGAATGTTTGAAAAACGTGACAATAGGCAATTCGGTCGATACAATTGGATATGAAGCATTTGGCGGATGTGAAAGCATAGAGAGAATAATTACTCACGCCATTATTCCTCCAGTGGCTAACACGCTGTTTTATTACGATGAGCCCTATGGGCAAGTGACGCTGTTTGTGCCGAATGAGTCTGTCGAGGATTACCGTGCTCATCAGGAGTGGGGCAAGTTCACACACATCGTGCCGTTTATCGGGGCCGGCCCTGGCGACATCAATGGTGACGGCAACATTGCCATCAGTGACGCTACCGAACTTGTCGACATGCTGCTTAACGGAGACGAGTTGCCCGCTTGGGGTGACGTCAACGGCGATGGCAATGTGACCGTTCTTGACGTGACCGACATGATTGACCTCTTGATGAACAATAACTGATATCCCGAATCACACCATCAAGAGCACGTCTTTTGATGGTGTGATTTGCTAAAGTGTCAAAAAATTGGACACTTTAGTGTCAAAAATTTTGACACTTTGCATTTTTTGAGGTTAGAACGGTTGACAAGACTTTTTCTACATCTTAAATTTGCAACACCAGCAGTTGGGGTATCCATTCCCCACAACCTTGAAGCGAAACCATGAGTCATACTGAATTGGAACAGAATTATAGATGTTAATAAAAAAGTGCTAAAAATTTATCAGCCCAACGATGTGTCCCAGCAAGAGCGGCACACATCTTGACGAAGCTGCCTTGCTAGAGACACACGAGCCAAGGGCAATGCTAGGAACCACAAAGATGACGGATGATGATAAACGTCCGATTGGTGATATTCAAACGGACAGTTGAAAGAAACCGGTTCCTGGCATTGCTCTTTTTTAGTATCATATCAACAGACAATTATTAACCATTTAATATTCATAACTATGATAAAAAAACTACTATTAATGCTCATGCTCATCGTCACGGCCACCGCGACCATGAGTGCACAGGACGTTCTGGAACAGACACTCGATCCTGTAATTATCGTTGAAGAGCCTATCGACGGCAATGTGAACATTCTTGTCGTGTGTGATGAACCTGCTACCATCTTCGTTTCCATCGACGGAGAAGAAATGGGGTGTAATGAAAATGTATACAACATTATATGGCAACAGAACGAAGTGGACCAGGAGATTATGATTTCAGCCTATGCCTTAGCCGAAGGAAAAGCCCCATCCAACACAGTCAATTTCCCATGCTTCATTCCAGCTCTACCACAACCCACCTCAGCACCTGAAATAGTATGTTCTAATGAAGGATATCGGATGATAGTTTACATCGAGAATACAGATGATTACGACGCCACTATCTATTATCGGTATTTTTTCGAATCTGAAGGTTACCATGATGATGAAATTTTTATGGAGTATACTGGGCCAATTGTATTCGAAACATATGATTATTATGGGGATGTTGTAACTATCGAAGCCTTTGCTATTGCCGAAGGTAAGCTTGAAAGTGAACACGTTTGGGCTCAGTTCTATCTCGAACCGTATGATCCACCACAACCGGATCCATATAAAGTATCCTGCTCAGACTTCTCATCTGACGGTATTTACTACAAGATTTTGAGCGAATCAACAGTAGGGGTAACCAAGCAATACAAGGACTCCCGCCATTATAATTACTGGGCAGGAGACGTTTTGTGCTCGTTCGGTAACGATTATCCCTGTTACCACGGCAGCATAACCGTTCCCGCCACCGTTAACAACTACGGCAAGACTTACACCGTAACGGCTATCGTGGATGAAGCATTCATGAATAGCAATGTGTCCAGCGTGACGCTGCCCGCTACGATTACCGAAATTGGCAATTACGCATTCGCCAATTCCGAAATCCAAGGCCTTACCCTACCCGAGTCTATCACTACAATCGGCACAGGCGCATTTACCGGTTGCTCCTATATCACCGATGTGAATTTCCCTGCCAGCGTCACCAACCTGGGTGATTACGCCTACAGCCGTTGCGAGGCTTTGAACGATGTGGCACTCAACGGCTCATTATCTGCCATCGGCAAATACTCATTCTCCAATTGCCAGGGTCTTACCCAAGTAACCATTCCCGCAACAGTAACCACCATTGGCGCGAATGCATTCTATAGCTGCAAGAACCTGGTTGACGTGTCAATGTCCGAGGGGCTCGAAACGATTGGCAATGGTGCCTTTATGGGCTGCTCGGCACTGACTGACATCTCATTGCCCTCAACCGTGACCACCATCGGCAATTCAGTATTCTCCCAGTGCAATGGTTTGACTCAGTTGACACTGGGCAACTCACTGACCTCAATCGGCAGCTCGGCATTCTCCCGTTGCACCAGCCTTACTGATATCGTTATTCCCGAGGGTGTAACCGTTATCGGCAATTCGGCATTCTATGGCTGCAAGGCTTTGGTATCGGCATCACTGCCCAACGCACTCGAAGCCATCGACTATTCCACATTCCTGGGATGTGCCGCTCTGTCACAGGTCAACTGGCCTGCATCGCTCACCAGCATCAATTACGACGCCTTCAACGGCTGCAAGAGTCTGCCTGGCGTGACGATTCCCGCTGCTCTCACCACTATCGCCGCAAGAGCCTTTGACGACTGTCCGTCCTTGGCATCGATTCAGGTTGAACAGGGCAACACGGTCTTTGACTCGCGCGAGAACTGCAACGCCATCATCGAGACAGGAAGCAACGCACTGATTTTGGGCTGCAAGAACACCGTCGTTCCCAGTACCATCACGGCCATTGGCGACCATGCTTTCTACAACTGCGCCGACTTGGCCGAAGTCACCATTCCCGACGGTGTGACACGCATCGGCGAATATGCCTTCTACAACTGTAAGGGCTTGACCGAAATTACGATTCCAGCAACGGTAGATACCATCTGCAGTGACGCGTTCTACACATGCACCGGCTTGAAGACCGTCACTTGTCTGGCACCGCTGCCTCCCGTCGTTTATTACAGGACTTTCATCTCTTGCTATGATGCCACCCTGCGTGTCGAGCAGGAGTCTGTTGAGGATTACAAGGCCGCCGAGTACTGGAACAAGTTCAAGTATATCCTCTCGACCACCGATCCCGAAGTCGGAGACGTCAATGGTGACGGCATGGTTTCCATCGCCGACGTGTCAGACTTGATTGACATGCTGCTAAGTGGTGAAGAATTGCCCGCATACGCCGACGTCAACGGCGACGGCAAGGTGAGCATCACAGATATCACAGCCCTCATCGACCTGCTGGTGAGCAGCAATTGATGCAAGTGTGAAAGATTAAATGATTATCAACAAAAAACAGAATAGATTATGAAGAAGTTCATTTATAGCCTATTGATGCTGATGGCCGTTTCTTTCACGGTCCAAGCTCAGTGGAACCAGTATTGGCACAATGGCATCCACTATGAGATTATCACAGAAAACAGGGTCAAGGTAATTGCCGTGGACGATGACAGCTATAGCGGCAACATCACAATTCCTGCTACGACCCAGATTCTGGTAGGATATTCTAACTCACATTCTATCGGAGAACCTTACCAACGCTCGTTCATTGTCGCCGAAATCGACGAGAACGCTTTCAATGGCTGCACAGGGCTGACAAGCATCTCACTGCCCAACACCATCAAGGCCATCGGCAAAAACGCCTTCCATGGCTGCACGGGACTGACAAGTGTCACCCTCCCCAATGGTGTCACCACGATTGGAGCATCGGCATTCGCCGAATGTACCAATCTGAGGAGCGTCATCATGCCCAACTCGGTCAACTCGATGGATTGGAACGTGTTCTATGGCTGCTCGTCCTTGACAAGCGTCTCGCTGTCCAATAACCTGAATGCCCTCAACGGCACGTTTAGCGGTTGCACATCATTGACCAGTATTGATATTCCATCGGGCGTGAAGCAACTGGACGGCACCTTTGCTGGATGTACGGGCTTGACAACAGTAAAGTTGCCTTCGGCTTTATCCTATATCGGTGAAAGCACCTTTCAAGGTTGCACTTCTTTAACGGGAATCTACCTGCCCAACTCACTGACTTATATCGGAAAACTGGCGTTTGCCTACACGGGATTGACTGCTGTGGAGTTGCCCGATGCAGTGACCTACCTGGGAGAAAACGCCTTCTATGGCAGCACGGGACTGGCATCAGTAACTATACGTGCCACCAATCCTCCCATGATGGAGAATGTTGACGGTTTCTTAAGCGAGACTTACGGCATGGCAGCGCTCACGGTCCCCAAAGCGTCACTGACCGCCTATCTGACTGCTGACTGGTGGAACCTGTTTGAGCACATCACTGGCAATGCCGCATTAAATAACCATTACGACTTTGAGAAAAACGGCATCTATTATACGATTACTGGAAGCAACACGGTAGAAGTAACCTTTAAGGACAGGAACTATAATAGCTATAGCGGCACAATTACTGTCCCCGCCAGTGTAAGCAGGAATGGTGTGACCTATAGCGTGACAAGAGTGGGCCACTCGGCATTCCGCGGCTGCACGGGCCTGACTGCAGTAAACCTGCCTGCCAGCGTGACCGCCATCGACAAGAATGCATTCTATAGTTCAGGTTTAACTAATATCGCAATTCCCGAAGCGGTCACCTATATCGGAGACAGTGCTTACTATTCCTGCTCAGGCCTGGCGAATCTTGCCAACCTAACGATTCCCCAAAATGTAACCACCATCGGTAAAGATGCCTTCCTTGGCGTCGGGATGCAGTCGCTCACATGGAATGCGCGCGAATGCTGGACTATAGGCAACATGACGACCCAAAACATCAGTCAAGTGACAATCGGCAACGAGGTGACGGTGCTTCCCGAAAAATTTGCGCATGATTCACAGATTACATCGGTAGAACTTCCAAATTCCTTGACAACAATCAGCGACAGAGCATTTTACTCTACCTATCAGTTGACCAGTCTGACGATTCCTGAAAATGTCACTGAATTCGCGCCTAGTGCATTCTACAATAACAGGATAACTACGCTCACCTGGAATGCCCGAGAATGCATCAGTGGTCTAGTTGCTGAAAACGGATACTATTATTATGAATATTGGTATAACTGGAATTCGACGTTTAATCAAGTCAGCAACTTGACGATTGGTGACCAGGTGCGCATATTGCCCTATGGTTTTGTTGCAGGTTCCAATATTGCGTCGGTAACAATCCCCAATTCTGTCGAGTTTATTGGAGGTGGCGCATTCTGTAATTGCACAAATCTCACTGGTATCACTATCCCCGATGCAGTTAAGGAAATCGGAGTTTATGCTTTCGCTTATGACCAAAATATGACTCATGCTATCATCGGCAAGGGGGTGGAACGCATTGGCGAGAAGGCATTTTACAGCACCAGCCTGCAGTCTCTCACCTGGAATGCGGTACGCTGTGAGACAATGGGATTATTTGACGAACGCCACAGTTACGATGACAGCTACTATGGCTCCAGCTTTAACCATTTGACCCAAATAACGATTGGAAATGAAGTAGAAAAGATACCCAATTACTTTGCATATCAAATCCCAATCTCATCCATTGAAATCCCAGCATCGGTCAAGGAAATCGGCAATCTTGCCTTCTCTAGATGCGCAGGGCTAACAGACATCAACCTCCCGGGTTCTATCAAGACCATCGGTTCTGGAGCATTCAGTAGCTGTAACGGCTTAACCGAGGTCATCATTCCCGGGTCGGTTGACACGATTGGTAGTGATGCATTCAGTTACTGCGACGCATTGACGTATGCTTCAATTCCTGCTTCGGTCAAATCGCTGCAAGGATTCAACAATTGTTACAACCTGACCGAGGTTTCCATCAGCGCGCTCAACATTGGAAGTGATGCATTCGCTTATTGCAACAAACTGAGTGACCTTACTCTGTCGGCACCGTTACAAAGCATCGCTGAAGGCGCTTTCAACCAATGCAATGCCCTTACCAGTCTCGTGATACCCAATACGGTAACCACAATACAGGGACACCCATTCTATAACTGCAACGAGCTGGAATCGATTGTTGTGGCAGAAGATAACCCCGTCTATGACTCCCGTGACAACTGCAACGCTATCATAAAGACTGAAAACGACAGTCTAGTGCTTACCTGCAAGAACTCAACATTGCCTTCAGGACTCACTTCCATTGGCGACTATGCATTCTACAACTCCGAAATCACAAGCATGGTTATTCCGTCTACAGTCAAGTCCATCGGTAAATATGCGTTTGCTAGTTGTAGCAAACTGACAAGTGTCACGATTCCTGACGGTGTGACGACAATCGGTGACAATGCCTTTAGCGGTTGTTCTGCCTTATCCGCAATAAATCTTCCTAAGGCCTTGACAGCCATTAATCCTTACACATTTCTTAACTGCCGGAAACTGACTAGTTTAGCCATACCCGCTGCAACCACCTCGATTAACACAAATGCATTCACGGGATGCACCGCAATAGAGTCGATAACGATAGATGAGGCCAATCCGGTTTATGACTCGCGTGACAATAGTAATGCGATAATTGAAACCGATAGCAATACGTTGCTCATGGGATGCAAGGGAACCACTATACCTGGTACGGTGACAGCAATCGGAGATTATGCATTCAATGGATGTTATTTGTCAAGTATCAACATACCCGCGAGCATTACATCTATCGGAAGTGATGCTTTCTATGGCTGTTCTAAATTGAAGCGCGTGGATATCACAGATCTCAACGCATGGTGCCAAATCACCTTCACAAATGGCAACAGTAATCCGCTATACTTTGCGAAGCATCTGTATAAGGACAACACCGAATTGACTGAATTTGAGATTCCTGACGGGACAACCGAAATCAAGAACTTCGCCTTCTATGGTTGGACAGGGCTCACCAAAGTAACGATACCCAATACCGTCCAAACAATCAACAAATCAGCGTTTTGCTATTGTTCTAACTTGAGCAACGTGACGATTCCCGATGCAGTCACAACGATAGGTCAATATGCGTTCTACTATTGCAGCAACTTGTCGAGTGTTACATTCGGTAATGGCACCGAAATAATTGGCGATTATGCGTTTAACTATTGCTCCAAGTTGTCCAGCCTGCAACTTGGTAATTCAGTCAATACGATTGGGAATTACGCATTCGGTAATTGTTCCTCATTACAGAGCGTGACTATTCCCAATTCAGTCACGACAATAGGTCAATATGCGTTTAGCTATTGCAGCAATTTGTCTAATTTGACACTCGGCAATTCTGTTAAAACGATTGGCAACTATGCTTTTTATTACTGTAACAATTTGCCAAACCTAGTAATCGGTGATGCTGTTGAGACGATTGGTGCGGATGCGTTTTGCAATTGTACCAAATTGTCGAGTGTAGTAATCGGTGATGCTGTTGAGACGATTGGCGAATTTGCATTCAGATATTGTAGCAATCTGTCAAGCGTTACTTTCGGTAATTCTGTCAAAACTATTGGTAGGTATGCCTTCTATGACGCAAAAATGGCCAGCATTGTTTTGCCAGCGTCACTCTCAAATATTGAAGCTCATGCATTTGGAGATTGCTCACAACTGAGAGATGTAACATGCTTGGCAACGACGCCGCCAACTTGTGCTGTTTATTGGACCTTTGATAACTATAGCAATTCCACATTGCGAGTACCAGAGGCTTCGATAGGTGCATACCAGTCGGCATACTGCTGGCAGAACTTCAATACGATTGTTGCTGTCAGTGGAACCAAGCTGGGTGATGTGGATGGTGACGGCGTCACAAACATCGGTGATACCACGACCCTGATTGACATGTTGCTCAGTGACGGCAATAGCGACAGACAGGTTAGCAACGAGGCTGCCGATATTGACGGCGACGGCAAGTTGACCATCAAGGACGTGACCTCTCTCGTGGACCTGCTGCTAAAAAGCAATTGATTTTCATTGAAATAAAAGCACGGCGTGCAATGGCTCATCAAACCAGCCATTGCACGCTTTTATTCAATAAAAAACACTACCTTTGTAGCCAACAAAATATATCGACAATGATTACTAGACGATTATCTCTCGTTACCATATTGATGGCTATGGTGTTCACCATGCAGGCAGGGCATAGCCTCATCGACGGCGTGCTGGAGCACTCCGACATCTATCCAGGCACTGTCCACACCTACCAGGTGTATGTGCCCGACCAGTATGACGGCAAGCGGCCGGCGGCATTGTACGTGGGCTTGGATGGCGTGTTGTGCAATGCCCCACAGGTCATGGACTCGCTCATCACAGCGGGCAAGATGCCCTGCACAATCGGCGTGTTCCTGCAGCCGGGTATAATCACAGATGCTGAAGGCACAGTATTGCGCTACAACCGCTGTTACGAGTTCGACAGCACAACCGGACTTTTTGCCGATTTCCTTGAGACCGAACTGCTGCCCGCCGTCGAGCAGAAGACTACTCCGCGCTGCAAGCCCATCCGCCTGTCCCGCCGTCCTCAGGACCGCATGATTTTCGGCCTGAGCAGTGGTGGCATTGCTGCATTCAATGCCGCCTGGCACCGCCCCGACCTGTTTGGCAAAGTGTTCACGGGTGTGGGCACCTTTGTGGCAATGCGTGGCGGCAACGACCTGCAGGCGCTGGTTCGCAAGACCGAGCCGCTGCCCCTGCGCGTGTTCATCCAGGACGGCAGCAATGACGTGTGGAATCCGTTGTTCGGACACTGGTACGAGGGCAACCAGCTGCTGGCCAGCGCACTACAGTTTGCTGGCTATGACGTGCAATGTGACTGGAGCGACGGTGGCCACAATGTAAAACGCTCCACCGAGATTTTCTCCCAGGTGATGCAATGGATGTGGCGCGACTGGCCTGCCCAACCCGTCACTGGAGAAACGCAGAATGATTTTCTCAACAGCCTCCTTATCAGCGAGGACAAGGGATGGGAAAAGATTGGGAACGGCGTTGAGAGGACTCCTATCAAGCGCATCATCTACCCCGACCTGACCAATATCGCCATCATTCCCGAGGAACACGGTAACGTCGTGTGGCAATACATCCTGCGTGACGGGCAGCCCACCTGCGGCGAACCTTTCTACTGGCTGCACAACGATGACAACAGCCATCCGCTCGACATCCAGACCATCACCTTCGACGGCAAAGGCAACCTGTGGGCCGTCACCAGCATGGGCATCCAGATTTGTGACCAGAACGGACGTGTGCGAGCCATCGTGCGCCTGCCACTCGGCATCGACCCCGTCAACGAAATCAAAATCACCGAGGGCTATGTATGGCTCCATACCGCCACCAGCGACTGGCGACGCTCCTTCAACGTCAGTGCCCCCACCCTGGGCACCCGTCCCGAGAGCCAAGGCCAAGGTTAACCCCAAAAGTCAAAAACTAATAGCTAAAGACGAACAACTAAAGACTTTTTTATTACTTTTGTAGTTTGAATTAAAAGCTTGTGACCCATGATGCAGAAAAATAATATGACACCCGAGCAAGAGGAACAGATCATTAACGAGGCATACCAGAACTTGTTAAACGGCTATTTGTCAAGCAATCACCGCAAGAAAGTGGAGGTAATTGACAAGGCTTTCAAGTTTGCGCGTGACGCCCACAAGGGCATCAGGCGCCGCTCGGGTGAGCCCTACATCATGCATCCGATTGCCGTGGCCACCATCGTGAGCCAGGAAATCGGACTGGGTTCCACAAGCATCAGCGCGGCCCTGCTTCACGATGTGGTCGAGGACACCGACTATACCGTCGAGGACATCGAGGCACAGTTCGGCACCAAAATCGCACGCATCGTGGACGGATTGACCAAGATTTCGGGTGGCATCTTCGGTGACAAGGCATCCTTGCAGGCCGAGAACTTCCGCAAGCTGTTGCTCACCATGAGCGAGGACATCCGGGTGGTGCTCATCAAGATGGCCGACCGTCTGCACAACATGCGCACGCTCTCGTCCATGCCCGCCAACAAGCAGTACAAGATTGCCGGCGAGACACTTTACATCTATGCCCCACTGGCCCACCGCTTGGGCCTGTATGCCATCAAGACCGAGCTCGAGGACTTGAGCTTCAGGTACAACCATCCAAGCGAATATCAGCGCATCAAGGACCAGATTGCCGCCAGCGAGGAGAGCCGCAACGAGCTGTTTGCCCGTTTCTCGGAACCCATCCGCGAGCGCTTGGACAACATGGGGCTGAAGTATGAGTTCAACGCCCGTGTCAAGTCTTGCTACTCCATTTGGAACAAGATGCAGACCAAGCGCATCCCGTTTGAGGAGGTATATGACCTGTATGCCGCGCGCATCGTGTTCGAGTGTGAAGACGAGAGTGCCGAGAAGCGCATCTGCTGGAACATCTACAATGAGGTGACCGAGGTGTACACCAAGCATCCCGACCGAGTGCGTGACTGGCTCACCACCCCCAAGGTGAACAAATACCGTGCCCTGCACGTCACCGTAATGGGACCTGACGGCAACTGGGTTGAGGTGCAGATACGCAGCCGCAAGATGGATGATATCGCTGAACGCGGATTTGCCGCACACTGGAAATACAAGATTGGCGAGGGCGAGGAAGAGGACGAGCTGGCAGCTTGGCTCAGCACCATCGTCGATATCCTTAAGGATCCCGAGCCCAACGCCATCGACTTTCTCGATACCATCAAGCTCAACCTGTTTGCCAGCGAAATCGTGGTATTCACGCCCAGGGGAGAGATGATTACACTGCCCAAGGGTGCCTCGGTGCTTGATTTGGCATTCATGCTCCATACCGACCTGGGCACCCACTGCATTGCCGGCAAGGTCAACCACAAGCTGGTGCCGCTGTCCTACAAGATGTCGAGTGGAGACCAGGTGGAAATCCTTACCAGCAACTCCAATGAGCCCAAGCCCGAATGGGAGAAGTTCCTCGTCACCGCCAAGGGCAAAACGCGACTGCGTGCCGCCCTGCGCCACAAGCGCCGCCTCATTATCGACGAGGGCGAGAAACGCTTCATGGAGTTCCTCAAGGAGCACAAAATCGAGCTGAGCAATGAAGTGCTCTCCCATGCCATTACCGGGCAGGGCGTCGCCAACAAGGAGGAACTGTTCTTCATGATTGGCAACGACGAGATAAAACTCAACGAGGAAATGCTGGGCAGGAAAGAGGAGAGCGGACGCTTCAACTGGTGGCGCCGCAACCCCTTCAGGGGCAGCAACAAGGACCAGGCCAAGCAGACCACCGACGAAGCAGCCAAGGCCATCGACACCAAGGCCATCTACAGGCTCGTCACCCGCGACGGCAACAGCAATTACCAGATTGCCGATTGCTGCCACCCCATCCCTGGTGACGATGTGGTGGGATTCATCAACGACAACGGCGATGTGATTGTACACAAGATGGACTGCTCTACCCTAGCCCGCCTCAAAGCCAGCTACGGTTCACAACTGCTGCAGACCCAGTGGGAAGATCACGGTGACAGTTTCCTTGCCACCATCCACATCGAGGGCATTGACCGCAAGGGCATTCTCCAGTCGATTGTCAACATCATTTCGACCAACATGTCTATCAACATGAAGCGGATGAACGTCACCGCCGACCAAGGTGTGTTCAACTGTAACCTTGATGTGCTCATCAGTGACGCTCAGGCAGTCACCAACCTGTGCCGCGAAATCAAGAGAATCAAGGGCATCAACACCGCATCCAGAATGAGTTAACAAAGGAACCAGCAATCATATGAAAAAGAACCATACCACCATCATCTTCATGCTGCTCGTGCTGTCGATTGTACTGATATCGACCGCATTGTTCTATAGCCGCGAAGAGAGCCAGGTTTCCAGTTTTGAGACAGGCAAACCATGGGTACACTCCAGGCTGGAAGCCGATTTCCAGTTTGATATCGAGTATGATGATGCTACTCGCGAGCACATCACCGACAGCGTGAACAAGAACTTTGCCAAAATTTACACCCTGGACCGCAACAAGGGCGAACAGCAGGTCGCACTGCTGGCGCACAAACTGTCGGGGCGCAGCGGCAGCCAACAGTTGCTGAAAGCAGTCTATAAACTCTATCAGGACGGTATTGTGGACAATGAGGCCGCCAACGACATCCTCTCGGGCAAGCAACTCCGCTTCATGGTGGGCAACAACCAGTTGCAGGTGGTGGATGCCACCAATATGAAAACCGTTCGCCAAGCCTACACGTGGCTTGCCGACACCTTCAAAACCAATTCCGCGATACAAGATGCTATGCGGGCGGCAAACATTGAACAATATCTGGAACCCAACATGATGGTCGATGAGGAGGAAAACGAGAAATGGCTGGGTGAGGACATGCGCAACGCGTTGCGCTCTCCTGGTACCGTGCAGGCCAACGAGGTCATCATCTCCTACGGCGAGATTGTCACGCCCAAGAAAGCCGCTGCCATCGAGAGTTACCAGAACGAGCTGACGCGCCGCAATAAACAACGCAACGTGGACGAGACGCTCAACCTGCTGGGACAGATGCTCATTGTCGCCACACTGATGATTGCGTTCTTCTTCTTCATGAAGCTCCTCCGCAATCAGGTGTTCAGGCGTCTGCGCCGCATGGTATTCCTCATTTCGCTGATTACATTGTTTGTCACCGCCGTGTTCCTGTGTGTCAAACTGAAGTACAGCCTCTTGTATGTCATCCCATTCGGGCTGGTGCCCGTTATCGTGTCATCGTTCTTTGACGACCACACCTCATTCTTTGTCCATATTGTCACGGTGCTGATTTGCTCACTCGTGGCAAGCAGCCATCAGGCAGAATTCATCATCATGCAGTTCCTGGCGGGTATCATCGCCATCGTGTCGGTCAAGGAACTGACCAAGAGGACGCAGCTGGTGCAGTGCGCCGTTGTCATTTTCCTGGCCTATTCCATTACCTACATTGCCATGACACTCATCAACGAGGGCAATATCCATAAGATAGACCAATACTACTTCGGCTACTTCCTCATCAACTGCGTGATTCTTTTCGTCGCCTTCTTCATCATCCCCATCATCGAGAGAGTGTTCGGCTTCACCTCGTCGATGACCCTGCTGGAGCTTGCCGACATCAACAGCCCGCTGCTGCGCAAACTGTCCACCAACTGCCCAGGCACCTTCCAGCACTCACTGCAGGTAGCCAATCTGGCTGGTGAGGCAGCTTTGACCATTGGTGCCAACATGCAGCTTGCCAGGACCGGTGCGCTCTATCATGATATCGGCAAGACCATGAATCCAGCCTTCTTCACCGAGAACCAGATCGGAGAGAACCCGCATGACCACCTGGTACGCCCAGAGGACAGTGCCAAAATCGTCATCGACCATGTCGCCAACGGCATCAAACTGGCCGAAGAAGCCAACCTGCCCAAGGTCATCAAGGACCTCATCGCGCAACACCATGGTAAAGGTGTAACCAAGTACTTCTACTATAAGGCTAAAGAAGCCAGTCCCGACGGCGAAATCGACCCGAAGCCCTTCACCTATCCCGGCCCCAACCCACAGACCAAAGAAGCAGCCATCCTGATGATGGCCGACGCCTGTGAGGCCGCCACCAAGAGCCTGAACGACCATAGCGAGGAAGCTATCGCTGCCATGGTGGGCAAAATCATCGATGGCCAAGTGGCCGAAGGGCTCCTGCGTGAGACGCCCATCAGTTTCCGCGACGTGGAAACCGTCAAAAAGCTCTTTATTGAGCGCTTGCGCACAGCCTACCATGCCCGTGTCGCCTATCCCTCTGAAATCAAGAAAGTCACCGAGGAGACGCCCGATACCACCGGTAGCGCCACGACACTGCCGCCACACGACAGCAACATGGCCAGTGAAGCATAATAATGCGGCTACAAGGCAATAAACGGAGTGAAAACGTGTTATATAATTGACAGATAACCATCGGTAGAACAGACCAAATCATGGTAATGCAGACTATATTGCTGATAGCAGGCGTGATAGCCCTCATCATCGCGCTGGCGCTCGTGCTGTCGCCCAAGTGGATAGCGGCCGTGCCAGCCTATGTCGGGTTATGGCTCATGCACTGGAGCTATTACATCGCCGTTCCCACGATGACATTTGTCTTTTGGGGAATAGCCACGCTGATTACCGTGGGACTGTATTACCTGTCTCCCAGCGGCGAACCTGACGGCAATAAATCCAGCAACCTCTATGTGGGATTCACAGCGATGGCTGGCGGCATGCTGGGCATCCTGCTCGCACCGCGCATCATGGTGCTGGGAGTGGTACTGGGGGCTGTCGTTGGCCAGTTGGCCTATAGCCGCACACCGGCAGGGCGGTGGATGATGACACCGTCATCATTGTTCTGGAAATACTTTGCAGCAAAATGTCTCCCCGCAATTGTCGCCGTTTCCATCGTGTGCATCGCCGTAATGGGAATCGTTATCGATTGAAAACAAACAGTAGAAAACAAATGAAACGACTCAAGCATATCATCACCTTCATTCTGGTCATCGCTGTGGCAACGATGGGCAATATCCAGGCGCAACAAGGCCCTGAACGCCCTCAGCCCAGCAAGTTTTCCATCAAGAAAGTGGACTTTGACCATGTCAAGGAAGTCATTACCAACCCACAGAACGCCTACTACTACCCTAAGCTCATGAAGGCCTATAACAGCAACGACACGACCTTGAGCATCGAGGCATGGAGGAACTTCTACTATGGCTACACCTTCCAGGAGGACTACAACCCCTTCCGCGAGAGCATCTACAGCAATGTTGTCGAGCAGCTCTACTACAAGCAGCCCCACTCACGGGCCGAGTGTGACAGCATCGAGAAATATGCCGACAAGTCGCTCAAAGACAACATGTTCGACTTGAACCAGATGAATTTTTTCATCTATGTCCTCAAGGAGAAGAAGAAACATGCCCGTGCCGCCGTATGGCAGTACCGTCTGGACCGCCTCATCGCCGCCATCATGTCGAGCGGCAAGGGCACCAAGGAGGAGCCATGGGTCGTTATCTCCCCTGAGCACGAGTACAATATCATCAACTTCCTGGGCTTCGTTGCCACCGACCACGAGACGCTCGACGGCGGAATCGACTACATCAAGGTACAGCCTGTCGCGGGCAAAAGCACCGAAGGCTTCTACTTTGACATCTCCCGCATGATGCAGATTGCTGCCCTCAAATTCCCCGACATCTAAAACACATTATTAAAAAAGAATACAGTTAACACATACTGCGATTGCCTCGGTTGAGAATGACATGAAAGCCATAATTAGGCTGTTTGGTCACCAATCGAGGTCATTTTTCATTATTATATATATTGGGGTGTTGTGGAATTTGTTTATCTTTGCAGACAAAATCCGTTATGACCTATGATGAAGGAAAACCTGATCAAAATTTATGAGCGCAGTTTCATTGACAATTGGGAACTGCCTGCATTGACCGACTACAATACCGGAGAGAGACTGACCTACGGCGACTTTGCCCGCAACATTGCCAAACTGCACCTGATGTTCAAAAATATCGGTGTGAAGCAAGGCGACCGCATCGCCCTCATCGGCAAGAACATCCCCAACTGGGTGACCGTGTTCATGGGCACCATCACCTATGGCGCCGTCATCGTTCCCA
>JAEEGL012899936.1_pt1 | contig 17223 bp, 14 predicted proteins | sample 9134231 | NCBI WGS metagenome assembly JAEEGL01 (sample SAMN16246548, study PRJNA631951) | gut metagenome | biome: gut microbiome; feature: rumen; material: fiber-attached | host: Bos | place: Iran: Karaj | collected 2018-10
AATCCGAGGTTATCGACTGCGTAGAATTTACCGTATCTTTTTGTGAGATTTTTAAGCTCTATAGAATTCATTTTCCGCATTTCCTTTCGTTTTGTTATCTGATAGTTGGATGATAAAGCTAAAATTTTATGAGGAAAACGGTATCGGCGGTAAGTTGTAATTTTCGAGGGGTAAGTTGCAATCAGAATAGAATACCTTTTTCACTTTCTATTATTGCAATAATGATGTATTCAGCTGTAATGATAGTGTAGCAGGGAAACCGCAAAGATTACATATCAGTATAAGAGAAAGATAATTCTCATTCCTCAAGAATTTTCCTTGCGTAAGAACAGGTTGCCATAACAGCATTTTTACTTTGTTCGGCGGCCTCAATCACTTTATATACAAGCCTTTTTGCAATACCTTTTCCGCCGTATTCGGGATTAACTTCGGTGTGGTAGATGTTCCAACCATCGGGAGATTCACTGTAGTCGCATTCGCCTATCTGCAATTCCCCGTCAAAGGCAACACTTCTTTTTTCTTCTTTATCGAAAGTGATTTTAATGCCATGAGTGTAGATGCAGGTGACTGCTCCGGATGGGCAAGCACTGATTGCCTGCCATATTTCAGCAGTCGGAGCCTTACTTACATCTATCCAAGGGCGTCTTGACGGATTAAAGGTGCGGGGACTTCCATGTATGCATTGCTTTGCATGCCTGCACTTATCAGAATTCCAAAAGACAGCTATATCTTCAGTTTCATACAATCTATGCATATTGTCCCTCCTTAGAAAAAAACTGTTCATATGATAATTATAGCATTGTGTATGAAAAAAGAGCCTTGCGAATGGGCAAGACTCTTTTTTCATGTGAAGCTACAATAATTAGATTGCAGCAAATCCCTTTTCAAGGTCAGCGATGATGTCATCGATGTGCTCTGTACCAATTGAAAGTCTGATGGTGCTCTGAGAGATTCCCTGGTCCTTGAGCTCCTCATCTGAAAGCTGTGAATGAGTTGTTGTGGCTGGATGGATAACAAGGCTCTTAACATCAGCAACATTGGCAAGAAGAGAGAAAATCTCCAGGTTATCGATGAACTTCCAGGCAGCTTCTTTTCCTCCCTTGATCTCAAAGGTAAAGATGGAAGCTCCGCCGTTAGGGAAGTACTTCTCATAAAGGGCGTGATCAGGGTGATCAGCAAGTGAAGGATGATTTACCTTCTCAACCTTTGGATGGTTCTTAAGGAATTCAACAACCTTCTTGGTGTTTTCTGCGTGTCTATCGAGACGAAGAGACAAAGTTTCCACTCCCTGCAGTAGGAGGAAAGCATTGAATGGAGAAATTGTTGCTCCTGTATCTCTAAGAAGGATTGCTCTGATATATGTTACGAAGGCAGCTGGTCCAACAACATCGTAGAAGGAAACCCCGTGGTAGCTTGGGTTAGGATCTGCAATGTTTGGATACTTTCCGCTTGCTTTCCAATTGAATTTGCCTGACTCAACGATGATGCCGCCAAGAGTTGTGCCATGGCCGCCGATGAACTTGGTTGCTGAATGAACTACGATGTCAGCGCCATGCTCGATAGGTCTGATGAGGTATGGTGTTCCAAAAGTGTTATCAATAACAAGTGGAAGACCGTGCTTGTGAGCAATTTCAGCGATTGCATCGATATCAGGAATATCACTGTTAGGATTTCCAAGTGTCTCAAGATAGATTGCTCTGGTGTTATCCTGGATTGCACCCTCTACTTCTGCAAGATTATGAGCATCAACAAAGGTTGTTGTAACGCCATACTGTGGAAGAGTGTGTGCAAGGAGGTTGTAGCTTCCGCCGTAGATGGTCTTCTGAGCTACGATGTGACCGCCGTTTGCGGCAAGAGCCTGAATGGTATATGTAATAGCTGCTGCACCTGATGCAACCGCGAGAGCTGCACTTCCGCCTTCAAGTGCGGCAATTCTTTTTTCTAAAACATCCTGTGTGGAATTAGTAAGTCTTCCGTAGATGTTACCTGCATCTGCCAAGCCGAATCTGTCAGCTGCATGCTGGCTGTTTCTGAAAACATATGATGTTGTCTGGTAAATTGGCACTGCTCTAGCATCTGTTGCAGGATCTGGCTGCTCCTGGCCTACGTGTAACTGTAATGTCTCGAATCTGTAATTACTCATTTTCATTTCCTCCCATCGCTATATAGTCATTTAAATCCGTGTTGTACGTCGTTTCTTGTTGAAAAAAATATTAAAGGTATTTACATACTATGTCAATAGGTTTTAAAATAAATAAAAATTATGGTAATCTATAGGTTCAGCTTATTGCAACGATAATGAAAGAGGAAAATAAAGATGTTTTCTACAAAAGGAAGATATGCACTTAGAATAATGATAGATTTGGCGGAACAGAACTCAGATGAGTTCGTGCCCCTTAAGGATATTGCAGAAAGACAGGACGTCTCCAAAAAGTACCTGGAGATTATTGCAAAAGAGCTGGTTAAGGCAAAGCTACTTACCGGCGCCAGTGGAAAGCATGGCGGATACAAGCTTACAAGAGCGCCCAAAGAGTATTCTGTGGGCGAAATCATCGAAGTCATGGAAGGTCCTATCGCACCAGTATCCTGCCTCATGCCTGATGCAGAAGAGTGCCCAAGAAAGGACAGATGTAGAACTCTTCCTATGTGGGAGGAATTTGCGAAGCTTGAGCGCGATTTTTTCTATGGAAAAAGACTAAGCGATCTGGCAAAGTAATTCTACATTACTTCCAACTGCTTCCCCAAACCTTATCACAGAGTTTAGTGCAATACTCCTTGGAAAAAGCAGGATCCTGCTTTCTGATAGCATTTGTTTCGGATAAAGAGTCCGTATACTTTGAAAGGGGATAAACGGTTACACCTTTAGAACCTTGTTGTAAGTGACAGACCATAGCTTCTACGCTGTGATCTTTTATCATTACTTCATTTTTGCTATCTAGTCCAATAGTAACTTTGGCTAGTCCTCCAACGCAGCGGTTTGCGATGCCGCTACCGCTTGAAGATGTCCAGTTTACAAAGTTTCCCAACGAATAGTAAACCAGCATATCTCCATTACCGAGGTTGTTACTGATTCCCGGGACTTCGTCGCTAAGCATTTCTATAGGCTCTATTACATGAGGATGTGTTCCTAATACTAGATCTGCGCCATTTTCTCTAAAGAGTTTCGTCCAATACTCCTGGCTTTTATCAATTCCAAGGTTGTATTCTGTTCCCCAATGAGGGCAAACCACAGTAAAATCAGCATTTTTCTCGGCATATTTCAGATCTGAAATAACTTTCTCCTTTTCGAGCATATCCACGGCATGAGGCATGTCCTTGGGTTGGGTAATACCGTTTGTTCCGTAGGTGTAGTTAAGTATGGCTATTTTTATGCCCTTTTTCTCAATGATATCAACTCTTGAATAATCATCCTCGTTTCCATTCAGACCTACTACCGTAATCTCAGGATGCTTTTCTTTCCAGTAGGAGTAGCAGTTTATAACGCCCTTTTTTCCTTTATCCAGCGTGTGGTTTGTACCATGGCATACAACATCAAAACCTGCATTAACCAGTGCTTCTCCTGCTTCGTAGGGCGCGTTGAAGGCGGGATAGCCGGATATACCAAGCTCTTTACCGCCAAGTATAACCTCCTGATTAACAATGGCGATGTCTGCAGAAGAAATCTCATTTTTAGTTTGGGAAAAAATAAAATCAAAATCGTAGCTACCGTCCGCATTTTTGGCAGCTTCTTCCACAGGCGTGTGCAAAAGAATATCTCCAACCATCACGAGAGTTACGGCTCTATCGGTATTTGTCATATCAGTACTCGCCATAACAGGCGCAGTGGCGCGGCATGTTAAGTATAATGTTACAAATAATGCTGTAAAAATTCGTATATTTTTCAACATAGAAATTTTCCCTCAATACATTTAGAAACCTTATACTAATTATTATAGAGCAGATTGGAAACGGGAGGAAAAATAAATGGCGCATTTTAATAATTTTAAGGTGACAGTTTACTGTGTGGCTCAGATTCTTGAAAGAATGGATCTGGAAACTCTAAAGCTTCAGTATGACTTTATTGAGAAATACGTTGGCATAGACAAAGTTTATCTCGAGCCTTATCGTGAAGGGCACTGGGTAGATAAAGAAAAGATGAAGGACTTTATCAGCTTTTTCAAGGAAAGAAATGTTGAAGTAGCTGGCGGTTTTACTACTGTTGTCCCTGATATAGATGATGAGGATAAAAAGAGACAGCGCCTTTTTAAAACCTTCTGTTATACAAATCCCAAGATGAGAGAGTATATAAAGAAAGTCTCGGAGTATTGCGCAGAGCAATTCGATGAGGTTATTCTTGATGATTTCTATTTTACCAACTGCACCTGCGAGGACTGCATCAAGGCAAAGGGCGACAGGACCTGGGTTGAATTCAGGAAAGATCTGATGAAAGATGTATCAGAAAATCTAGTGGTTGCGCCAGCCAAAAAGATAAATCCCAATGTGAAAATGATAATCAAATTCCCTAACTGGAGAGAGTCCTATCACGCAACGGGCTACAGACCAGATGTGGAAAAAGATATTTTTGATATGGTCTACACCGGAACAGAAACTAGAGCCAGCGCCTATCAGGATCAGCACCTGCCTACTTACCTTAGTTACAGCCTTGTAAGGTGGATGGATGAAGCGTCAAATGGGAGAAATCACGGAACCTGGTTTGATACCTATCAGTGCTGGCCTGTTGATGATTATCTTGAGCAGGGGTATTTATCTGCCTTTGCCAAGCCTGAAGAAATCACTCTTTTCCAGTGGACAGATCTTTTTGAAAACAAGCTTGTTACGCCCCTTGGACTTCAGTTTACAAGAATTGACAGAATGCTTGATAAAACCGGAAAGCCCGTGGGAATCCCGGCATATATTCCATATGCATCTGAGGGCGAGAATCATATAGAGGACTTTCTTGGAATGCAGGGCTTTGCGCTTAATCCAACCCCTGTTTTTCCAAAAGAAGGAAGCGTTTTGATTACCCAGAGCTCCCTTGCAGATAAAGACATTTTTGCCAGATTAAAAGCATTTCTTGTGGAAGGTGGAAAGGCTTTTGTTACTACAGGCTTTATGCAGAAAGCCCCGATAAATGAGTGGAGAGAGCTTAGTAGTTCCTACCTAACAGGAAGAAAACTTTCCGTGACAAGATACTATAAGACAGATGATCCGGCAGGTTATCTTGAGGGTAATAACCCAGTTTTTTTTGCTGATATACAGCATTCAAACAACCTGTCCTGGTCACTTTTAAATGGTGGCAGTGGAGAGTATCACTCCGCTCTTTTCCTTAAAGATACCTATGGCAAGGGGCAGATGTTCCTATTGAATGTTCCGGAGAATCCATCGGACCTTGCAAGGATTCCTGAATGGGCAATGGACGCGGTAAAGCCGGTATTTAACTATGGCGGAGTGTATATTTCTGCAAGGAACGTATCTATCTTCCACTACGATAACAATACGTTTATCCTCTATGCGCATGTCACAGGACAGGCGCATCCAGTTCATGCAACAATTCATATCCAGAAAGAGGATGCTAAGCTTACATGGCTATTTGCACCAAGATACCTTGGCTCTGAATACAATGTACCTTTACAGGATAAGGAGATTCACTACGACTTTAAAAAGCTTAAGGAAAAAGTGGCTGATGTTATCTTGAATCCTGGTGAGTTCTACGAGTTTAAGGTTGATTGAATGCATATATAGGGGGCGAATAGTCAATAGATACAAGATATTATCGTTGTTGCGCATTTTTACAAATGGTATAATGATTATGCTAGCTGTGTTGAATTGTTTTCACATAGGAGAGAATAAATAATGGAGAAAGGGAACGTACTGGTTGTTGGCTTTGCAGGTGTTGGAAAATCGACGCTTATTAAGACTGTAATAGGCGAAGAAGCAATGGGAAAGGCTACGGCATGTGGAAAAAAGGCCGGGGCAGATTTTAAGATATATGATAATAAAAGTATACCATTCAGACTTATTGACACCACAGGCATAGAACCAGGAACCTTCAAGGAAAAGAAGGGTGCTAATGCCGTAAAAAAGTGGTCCGGCGACATCATAAAGTCCGGTGATAAGGAAAATCAGGCCAGCGTCATCTGGTTCTGCGTGGATAAGTACACTGCAAAATACTTCCCATCCACAATTGACGCGTTTATTGATGCTGTCAGCGTGTGGAAAAACGTTCCTATTGTTGTTGTAATAACACAGGCCTATACGGAAGAGGAATCTGCCAAGGTAAAAGAGATTGTCGAAAAGGCATTTATGTCCAAGAAAAAGTACGCCACCAGGCTCTCGGATATTGTCTATGTTATTGCCAAGCCGCGAAGTGAAGAAGATGGAACGCTACTTCCTCCTATGGGAATCACTGAACTCATCGAGGCGACCAATAATCTGATGCCGGTTGGACTTCAGGCTGCAGAAAAAGATGTAGCCAGATATAACCTTTCAAGAAAAAGAGCAATGTCACATGCTGTTGTCAGCGTTGCTACGCTAACAGGCATCACTGTGGGAGGCGTTGCGGCGCCTGTAGTTGATCTTATGCTATTAAAACCCACAGAATCTTTGGAGGTTGAGTCAATCTTCAAAATCTGGGGAATAAAAAAGACCAAGAAATCAAAAGAAGTACTTAAGATGATGATCGATCTAGGAACAGTAAGCATTACCGGAAAGACTCTGGCATCGGCCCTTAAGGTAATTCCAGGAATAAATCTGGGAGCAGCTGCTGTGAATGCTGCAATTTCCGGCACTATCATCTTTGCCCTGGGAGAAGCTTCTGCTTTTGTATTTGAGCAGATTTATACAGGCAAGCAGACTATAAATGATATAGAGTGGGTACAAAAGGTTGTCAGCGACAGTCTGACAAGTACAGCTCTGGATAAGGTAACTTCCTCAGTAAAAGGCTTATCTAAAAACGCAGACAAGACAGAAATACTAAATGCAGTTGTTTCTTCTTTTGCCAAGAAGCAGCTTGCATGATATAGAAAAAACCTCAGACATTGTCTGAGGTTTTGGGTATAAAAAAGAGCGATAGACGGGGCTCGAACCCGCGGTCTCCACCTTGGCAAGGTGGCGCTTTACCAACTAAGCTACTATCGCATTCGCAACAACAAAATTGATTTTAGACTAAATGTGTTGTATTGTCAACATGTTTAGTCTAAAATTTTGGTACAATGATTTTGAATTATTTTATGCATACAAAATTGTGTTTAAACAATTATTGTATTACGAAGAAAGAGAGATTTTATGAGTAGTTTTATCAAGACATCAAATGCACAGGTAATCCTCAGAAAACGCGAAGGTCGTGAGTTTAAGGCGGGGGGAGCCTGGATATATGACAACGAAATAGACAGAGTAGATGGAAGCTTTGAAAATGGAGATATAGTTGAGGTTCACGATTTTGATGGATATTTCCTTGGATATGGATTTATAAATGAAAATTCCAAGATCAGAGTTCGCGTTATGTCCAGGAAAAAGGAGAATCCTGTAACTAATGAGCTTGTGGAGAAAAGAATTAGAACAGCCTGGGAATACAGGAAGGCTGTAATGGCAGATTACATAATGAAGTTCCTTGCACCAAAGGATGTATCAGCAGATTACAAAGCAGGAGCTGATGAATATACTCGTCTTTCCTGCAGGCTGATTTTTGGTGAGGCAGATTTTCTTCCTGGTATCACCATTGATAAGTTCGCTGATGTACTTGTCATTGAGTCTCTTGCCCTTGGAACAGATCGCATGAAGGGATTGATTCTTGATACCTGCAAGAAAGTTTTAGCTGAGGATGGTGTAAAGATTCGCGGAATCTATGAAAGAAGTGATGCCAAGGTGCGAGAACTTGAGGGACTTGAACGCACCAAGGGCTTTATTGGTGATGAGTTTGATACAAAGGTTCTTATAGAAGAAAATGGCGTCAAATATTATGTTGATGTGGAAAATGGTCAGAAGACCGGATTTTTCCTTGATCAGAAGTTTAACAGACAGTCTATTCGCGGTCTTTGCAGAGGCAAAAAGGTGTTAGACTGCTTTACCCACACAGGCTCCTTTGCACTTAACGCGGCAGCAGGCGGTGCAGCATCAGTACTTGGCGTAGATGCATCAGACCTTGGCTGCAAACAGGCTGAGGAAAATGCGACACTTAATGGTCTTGAAAAGGTTGCCTCTTTCCAGTGTGCAGATGTGTTTGAGCTTCTTCCTGACCTTGAGAAAAAGGGAGAGAAATTCGATGTTGTAATCCTCGATCCCCCTGCATTTACCAAATCAAGAGCTTCAATAAAAAAGGCTGCTACAGGATACAAAGAGATCAACATGCGCGGAATGAAGCTTGTTAAGGATGGCGGATATCTTGCCACCTGCTCCTGTTCGCACTTTATGGATGAGGAACTTTTCCTTAAGACAATTGCAGATGCTGCAAGAGATGCCCACAAACGCCTTAAGCAGGTTGAATTCAGACAGCAGGCAGCAGATCACCCTATCCTTTGGGGCGGTGCAGCTTCTTACTATCTTAAGTTTGTAATTTTCCAGGTAAGTGATGAACTATAATCGTAATAAAAACTAATTGTGCGCAAGTCGTTTTAGTGATAGAATCTATGGGAATGAGCAGAAACTGCTTGTTCCCATGTTTGATTTATGGAGTAATTTCGGGGAGGCATATATATGACAGATTACAAAATGCTTACAAAGCAGATTTTAGCGCTTGCAGAGGATGAGCCATTTTTTGTTCCTGTGTTATCAAACGCTTCAGCGCTGCTGTATGAGAATATTGAAGATATCAACTGGGTGGGCTTTTATATTATGGATAAGGGCTCTCTTGTTCTCGGACCATTTCAGGGAAAGGTTGCCTGCATAAGGATTCCAATGGGAAGAGGTGTTTGCGGTACTGCAGCCGCCAATGATAAAACTCTTCTTGTTCCTGATGTTCATAAGTTTGCCGGACACATAGCCTGTGACGGAGCATCAAATTCGGAGATAGTTATTCCAATGCACTGCCATGGTAAGGTTGTTGGAGTTCTCGATATCGACAGCCCAAGCCTTGACAGATTCAAGTTTGAGGATCAGGCTGGCCTTGAGTATTTCATAAAAGAGATGGAGCAGGTGACAGATTTTTGCAGATTTGGCGATGCTCTCTTTGAGGAAAATGGAACCTTAATCTAAATAACAAAACAAAAACCTAAACATAAAACACTATCTGGTGCATTAGTCATGGACCAAATAGTGTTTTTTTGTTTACACATTTTTAATTTATGTTTTTAGGTTTGATTTAGCTAAGCTGTTTATCATCATGTTCATAACAAAGAGGACTTTTGCAAAGGAAGGTAGATGATGGCAGGATTTCAGGATACATTTCAAAGATATGAAACCAAATATTTAGTGGAGGATTTTCAGTACAGAGCTTTGATGGCTAGACTTGAGGGAATGGCTCAGGTTGATGAGTACGGGAAAACATCCATTTTAAACATATATTATGACACTCCGGATTTTTCTTTAATAAGAGCATCCCTGGACAAGCCGGTATACAAGGAAAAGCTAAGGCTTAGAACTTATGGAACGCCGGATGATGAGACAAGAGCCTTTATTGAAATAAAGAAAAAGTATAAGGGCATTGTTTACAAGAGAAGAATTGGAATGGGATATAAAGATGCCCTTTCTTATCTGAATGAGGGAAAAGAAATAGAGAAAAAATCCCAGATATCTAATGAAATTGATTATTTCAAAAGCTATTACAATGGTCTTGCACCGGCAATGGCCATATCCTATGACAGAATTGCAATGGCTGGGACAGAGGATAAAAACTTAAGGATAACCTTTGATGAAAACATTAGATGGAGAGTTGATGAGCTTGATCTGAAAAAAGGAAATGTAGGTGAACCTATTTTAGAGCCGGGACAGCGCCTTATGGAGCTAAAGATTGCCGGTGCGATGTCAGTAGAGATGGCGCACATTTTAGATGAGCTTAGCATCAGACAGGTGTCTTTTTCCAAATACGGAAGAGGATATCTTGATTATAGATTTGGTGACAAAGAAAACAGCAGCGTGATAGAAACAGTGCTTACAGCATAAAAGGAGAGAAAAATGAGTAATATTTTATTTGAAACAATAATGGAAGCAGGAACAATTACAGCAGCAAGCTTTTTTGTTGCAACTATAAGCTCAATCGCAATTGGAATCTACATTGCTTTTATGGCAAACCTTAAGGGCAGCATTTCAAAGAGCATGACAATAACCCTTGCCCTTATCCCTGCGGTGGTGCAGCTGGTTATTATGCTGGTCAATGGTAACATTGGTGCAGGTATTGCCGTTGCAGGTGCTTTTAGTCTTGTAAGATTCAGATCAATGCCGGGCTCTGGTCAGGATATTACAAATATTTTCCTTGCCATGGCAGTAGGACTTGCGACAGGAATGGGATATATCGGACTTGCTGTATGTTTTGCGCTTATTGTAACTATAGTGAATCTGATCCTTAAGGTTGCCAGCTTTGGCGGAAACGGATCAGAGGTCAAGATGGTAAAGATTACTGTTCCTGAGAGCCTTGATTTTGAAGGAATCTTTGATGATATTTTTGCAAGATATACAACAAATGCAACACTCCGTGAGGTAAAGACAACTGAAATGGGAAGCCTTTACAAGCTGACATACGATGTTTGCATGAGAAAGGGCGCATCAACAAAGGCTATGATCGATGAGATGAGACAGAGAAACGGAAATCTTGAGATTTCTTTCTCAAGACCAGTTGCAGCAGCGCCTGAAAGCATTTGATGTGCAGTAAATAAATGATGTCTTAAACCAGGGCATACATGGTAAAATGTATATGATATAGGTGTCAAAAGTCAAAAATGGAGAAGAAAATGAAACTACTTTTAGCAGAAGACGAAAAAGAATTATCAAATGCTCTGGTTGCTATATTAAAGCATTCAAGCTACACCGTAGATGCAGTTTATGACGGTGAGGAGGCGCTGGATTATGCGCTTACAAGTGAGTATGACGGGATAATTCTGGACATAATGATGCCCAAAATGGATGGAACAGAGGTGCTAAAGGAGATAAGAAGTAAAGGAATATCGACTCCTGTTCTTTTCCTTACGGCCAAGTCAGAGACTGATGACAAGATAAAAGGCCTGGACCTTGGAGCAGATGACTACCTGACAAAGCCCTTTGATATGGGTGAACTCCTTGCAAGGATCCGTGCCATGACCAGAAGAAAGGCAGACTATACGCCGGCAGCTTTGTCCTGCGGAAACCTTGTTTTGGACAGGGCAACCTATGAGCTCAGCACTCCTGGTCACGAGCCTGTGCGTCTTATGGGCCGAGAGTTCCAGATGCTTGAGATGCTGATGGAAAACGCAGGAAGAGTTATTTCCGTAGACTCTTTTATGGATAAAATATGGTCAGATGGCGAAGCTGACGTAAATGTAGTCTGGGTATATATCTCCAATATCAGAAAAAAGCTCACCCAGCTGGAGGCAAGCTGTGAGATAAAGGCTTCCAGAGGTGTTGGATATTCGATGGTTGAAGCAAAACAGTAAAAGGTGAATCTTATGGTAAAACAGTTACGCCGAAAATTTGTGCTAACAGCGATGTTGTCGCTTTTTCTGATTTTAATAGCAATTATCGGAGTTATAAATATCTTAAACTTCAGGCAGATTCAGACAGGAGCAGATGAAGCTCTCGATATCCTTGCGGAGAATGAAGGTCTTTTCCCGGATATGAGGATTATGTTCATCCAAAGAAATGGAAACATGCCGCCTCAGATGCAGGGCGATGACAAGATTGCTTATAACAGAAGCCTGGAGATGCCGTTCCAGACCAGATATTTTCAGGTGCAGGTGACAAGCGGCGGAGAGGCGATATTTGTGGACACTAGTCATACTGCCACGGTTACCGTGAGCAAGGCGCAGGAAATAGCCAAGAACCTGCTGTCAAAGGCAAATCCTCAAGGCGACGTCAGGGGATACTATGATGTTCATTACAGATATCTTATTCACAATAACAGTGATGGTTCACTTTTATTCTTGTTCCTAGATTGCAGTAAAGAAATCTATGATGCCAAGAGACTTTTATTAAGAACTCTCCTTATTGGAGTTGTGAGTCTTGTGGGTATGTTTATCCTGGTATATCTTTTTTCAGGAAAAGCGGTGGCTCCTGTTGTGGAGTCCTTGGAAAAGCAAAAAAGATTTATTACAGATGCAGGGCATGAGCTAAAGACGCCTCTGGCTGTTATTTCTGCAAATGTTGATGTACTTGAGCTTGAATCCGGTAAGTCTGAGTGGACGGATAGTATTCGCGGCCAGATAAAGCGAATGAACGGGCTTGTAAAAAATATGCTCACTCTTACCAGAATGGAGGAAGAGAGCATACAGCTTGTTTTTGCTGATGTGGATCTGGGAAACGTTATAGCAGAAAATGCTTCTTCTTTTAAATCTGTGGCAGAATCAAAGGGAATCAATTACATTACAGATATTGCTGAGGACATTCACATAAAGGGGGACAAGAACTCTATAAATCAGCTGTCCTCACTTCTGGTAGATAATGCTCTTAAGTACTGCTCTGACAAGGGAATGGTATCAATCAGGGTTGGAACTGATGACAAGAAGAAAAAGGCAGTATTTGAGGTTGCCAATACCTGCGACAGCATTCCGGAGGGAAATCTTGACAGACTATTTGACAGATTCTATAGGGGCGATTCCTCAAGAAGCAGAGAAACAGGGGGGTATGGAATTGGCCTTTCAGTAGCAAGGGCGATTGCCACCTCTCATCAGGGCACGATTGAAGCAAAAAGAGATGGCGATCATATGATAAGGTTTATAGTGCAGCTTCCAATAAATAAACAGTAATATAAATGCGCCGACAGACATAAACTGCCAGCGCATGTTTTACTATAATCTTGGAACAACATTCATGTTGTCAAATGTGATGTTAGTACAAAACTCGGTATGAATGTCTTCGTATCCTTCGGCGGGTTCTTCCATTTCTATATCTTTAAAGTCCACGTTTTTAATCTCATAGCCAGGCTCGTCAAAGCCGCAAAGAAGGATAGACGGGCAGTCGTGCCACTCATTTTTGCCGGCGTTATTGTCCAGAAATCTTCCAAGAAGATGCATTCTTACAAAACGGCAGTCAGAAAGAAGCGGTGGAACGGGGGAACCTTCGCCATCATCGTTGTAGCCAACAGAATGTATCTGCACGTGGGATGCTGTAATATCGCGAACCAGTATATTTCGTACATATCCGCCACGTTTTTTGGTGGCTTTTATTTCTATGCCTGACCATGTTGGGCCCATGTCGCAGTCCCAAAGACGTACATCTTCTACGCCGCCTGACATCTCACTTCCAATACAAAGACCGTGGCCAAAGCGGCAGATACTGTCAAACACTCTGATGTGCTTTGTGGGCCTGTTTATTATATTTCCCTCCGGGTTCTTTCCTGATTTTATGGCAACAGAGTCATCTTCTGTATAAAAATCACAGGCATAAAGAGTTGAATTTGTAGAGGAATCAGGATCCCAGCCGTCTCCGTTCCATACACCTTCAGACTTTATTATGCAGTGGTCAGTAACAATGTTGTCTGAATAAATAAAGTGGATATTCCAGGCAGGACCAAAGCCAAGAGTCAGTCCGTGCATCCAGATATTCTGGCAGTTACTCATGTTGATTAGTCTACCGCGGAATCTGCTTGCGATGGTTTCAGGCTTTTCGTAATCCTTTATCTTATCTCCAAGAGATGCAATGTAGTCCTTTAGGCGTTCTCCCTCTATCCGGGCGATTGCCTTGGCAAGCGGAGCACCGCCGCCCATAATTGAACCCTTTCCGTGGATTATTACATTACTGCAGTTGTAGCCAGCGTTATGATCAAGCTCTCCGAGATTAAGAAGGCTTCTGTAGCACTCCATCTCATAGCCTTCGAAGCGGCTCTTTATCTTGGGAAGATAGTCCATAGGGTTATCTGTTCCCTGCAAAAGAGCGCCCTCAGCCAGATATATTTCTGAATCAGAGTGGACATTAAGGGCTCCGGTTAAAAAGACGCCTGCCGGAATATATACATATGAATCCTTATCACAGGCATCAAGAGCAGCCTGCAGCGCATCGGTGTTCATGGTCTTGCCATCGCCAACAGCGAAGAATGGAGCTTTGGTGACATCAATCTGTTTCTTGACGGATGAAGTTGTAAAAGAGATTTTTCCAAGGCTTTGCAGACCTACATCAGAATGATTGGAGCTAGCTGCGTTTTCTTTTTCGATAAATATCTCTACGGTGTAGCCTGTGTCGGGGTGGAGATCGGATAAGGAATAATGAGTCTTTGCGATGGTAGCTATTTCAGAGCCATTTAGATTTATGTGATATATGCTGTCTTTTGTGGCATCAAGTGGCATGTCCCAGAAAATCTCAGCTTCAGTATCTGTGCATCTGTAATCAAGCAAAAAATCGAAATTCATAATCTCCTCCAATTCATGACAATAACATAATACTATGTAATTTCTATGATATAATCCTTCACTTTGTCAGACAATTAATAACTTGAAGAAAAACGGGCAAATATGACCAAATTAAGTTGACGCCCCATGGGCCGAAGTATAGAATTAAACTGCGCGCAAAAAGCGCAAAATTGTAGTAATACGGGAGAAAAAGGTATGAGAAACAGATTTATGGGGAGAATGCTGGGGGTGACCCTTGCATTTGTCATGGGCATTTCTACGCCCATTTCAGCTTTTGCTCAATCAGACGTTGAGCAGTCTGAGATTCTGATTGTTTCTGAATCAGAAGAAATTTCAGAGGAAACAGAAGAAGTAATGGAAGAAACAGAAGAGGTTTCAGAAGAACTTAGTGATGAAGCAGAGGAAGTAGCGCTTGAGGAAAGCTCTTTTGACGCAGAGAGTGAGTTCGATGGAGAGAAGGATGAAGCTTCAACTGAAGCTACAGACGCAGCCGCTGAGAAACTGACTGATGACGAGGAAATATCCATAGAGGATCCTTCTACAGAAGAAACATCCTTTGAAAAAGAAGAATACAAGGTTGTTTACCATGAAAGCAAAGCAGCCAAGGCAAAGAAGAAGGAAGTAACCTATAAGGCTGCGGATGCTAAGGAAGGTCTTGAAAAGGACTGCTTTACAAAAACCGGTTACGAAGTAGAGCAGTGGCTTACAAAGGATGGAAAAGACGGCTTTGGATCCACTAATATTGCTGAAGTGATCTTTATTTACATGGATTATCACAAGCTTGAGGTACTTGACCTTTATCCTGAATGGCAGCCTATAAGCTACTTTGTGGAACTTAATAATCTTGAAGGCGTAGTTCCGGCTGTTAACAATAATCCATATGATGATGCAACAAATCTTGTGCTCCATTATGGAGACACACTTGACCTTTCAAAGTACATTTTTACAAGAAAGGGCTACACCTTCAAGAACTGGACAGCAACAATAGGCGGAAAGACAAAGGCTTTTCCTGCTAAGAGTAAGATAAAGAACCTTTCAACAAAGGCAGATGACGTAGTTACTCTTACAGCTAACTGGACACCAAACACTTACAAGATTACCTATAAGCTTGGCGGTGGTAAGCAGGTTAAGGCACCGGTAAGCTACAAGACAGGAAGCAATGTTCAGCTTGTAGTTCCTACAAAGACAGGTTACTCATTTACAGGCTGGACTGTAAAGGTTAACGGACAAGAGCTTTCAGAGGAAGAACTTTCTGAGGTTTATGACCTTGGAGGAAACAGACTCCTTGGCGAAGGCAATGAGGACATACTTTCCGGAAATGTAGAGCTTATCGCTAATTATATGGACTTTGTATATAGCATTGTCTTCTGTGATGTTGACGGCGTTCCATTTGAAAATCAGCCATCAGAGTTTGGAAGCGAGGCTCTTTACCAGTACACATCTACTGTAAACTTCTATAATGCAGCAAGAGAAATCAGGGTGTACACAGGAACAAAGCTCGATTCTTATGATTCAATTGTTGGATTTTCCAAAAAACCAGGTGGAAAGGCTGATTATACTATCGACAGGAATTACACAAAGCTCACTGCTACAGAAAAAGAAATAAGGCTTTATCCTGTAGTTTCCAAGAAAACCTGCTATATTCACTATGATCTTGAAGGCGGAAAGCTTTCAAAACCTGTTTACACCTACAAGGTTGGACAAAAGACAGTGCTTCCAACTGCTACAAAGCCTGGTTATAAGTTTATCGGTTGGACCGGCGAATTTTTCGAGGGCGAAGATCCATTTATCTACAAGACTGTAAAATATCTCGACCCTCTTTATGACGAGTATGAAGAAGCATATTTTGTTACAGGACTTAAGGCAACAGCTGTTGGAGATATAGAATTGACAGCCTGCTTTGAGCCTATTAGCTACGACATAAATATTCTTCCTAATGGAAGCGGAGTAAAGGTACATGTTTACGGCAAAGAAGATAAGTTAGTTGCTGTAAATGGCAAGAGAAAAGTTGGTAGCTATAGCACTGACGGAAGTTTTTATTTCTATAATGAGGACTTTGAGAGAAGAGGCTATGAGCTTCTTGGTTTTTCTCCAAATGCAAAGGCAAAGACAGAGGAAGAATGTGTTGATATAGAAGAATATCTTCACGGACGCAAGGGAGATATCAATCTTTATTGCGTATGGAAGACAATCGAGTACCACGTATTCTTTGATGAATTCGCAAATTTTACTTACGAAGAGGACGGCAGCGTTTACGAAGATGGTAAGCAGGACATTACAGAATATGTGTCTGAGGCAACAGTTCCTTTTGGAAAAGCTTATACACTTCCACAGCTTGATATCCCTGGATTTACCTTTGTAGAGTGGCATGTTTGCAATATGGACGAAGAATATCTTGATCCTGACGCTAGAATTGCCAAGAAAAATGGCAAGTGGTATCAGGTAAAGGCTGATAATACTGTAGACATCGCATTTTCAGCTTCATTAAAGGATAACTGTTACAACTTAAGACTTGATCCAAATGGCGGACTTTACAATGTTGAGTACGACAAGGCATTTGATCTTATGGGCAAGAAGGTAAGCCCAAATGCTGATACTGATGATATCGAGGATGCAATTGCTATAGCACCTGAAAAGCTTACACGTGAAGGTTACGAACTTAAAGGCCTTTTCCTTGATAAGAATGGTAAGAAGCCATTACCTGCTGATCTTAGACGTTTGCCTAAGAAGGTTAATGATACAGTAACTGTCTATGCAGTATGGACTAAGAAAAAGTGAT
>JAEEGL012920529.1_pt1 | contig 17223 bp, 13 predicted proteins | sample 9134231 | NCBI WGS metagenome assembly JAEEGL01 (sample SAMN16246548, study PRJNA631951) | gut metagenome | biome: gut microbiome; feature: rumen; material: fiber-attached | host: Bos | place: Iran: Karaj | collected 2018-10
CTTGGTGGCTTCGACTTCGTTGCGGAACTGGCGTACGAACTCTTCGTCCTCGGCGTATTCCTCCCGGAGCATCTTGATGGCAACGGTGCGGTCCTCCTGCAGGTCCGTGGCACGGTATACCAGGGACATGCCTCCGGTGCCCACCTTGCTGTCCAGCCGGTAGCGCCCTCCCAATATGATTCTGTCTGCTGCATCTGTCTGCATCGTTTACAACTCCGTAGTTATTGTGTGCGGCGTCACAGCGCCACCACGACCGCGGTGACGTTGTCCCGGCCGCCTTTTTCGTTGGCCAGATCCACCATTGCCTCCGCCGTTTCGGCAGGGTTCTCGCAGTCGTTTAAAAATGATCCTATTTCTTCAAAGCTCAGCATTCCGGACAGGCCGTCGGAGCAGAGCAGGAGTTTGTCCCCCGGGTCGTATGTGTCGGTGAACATGTCGCCGGTGGGACAGGAGAAAAAGCCGAGGCCGTTGGTGATGCGGTTGCTGCCGTACAGCTGTTTGGCTTCGTCGGCGGTGAAACGGCCGCTGCGCACGAACTCGGCGTAAATAGTGTGGTCCACGGTCAGCTGGCGGAGGGCGCCGCGGGACAGCAGATACGCGCGGCTGTCGCCGAAATTCAGCGTGAATATGCGGTTTTCGGTCACGGCGCAGGTCACCAGCGTGGTGCCCATGTCGTTGTGCGCGGTCTCGTAGGCGTGACGGATGATGGCTTCATTAGCGTTCTGGGCAGTGTGGGTAATGAACTCCGCGGGTTCGGGCATGCGCTCGACTTCGGTCAATTTCTGATAACTTTCGGCGAACACTTCGGCGGCAATTTCGCTGGCCACTTCGCCCGCGTACAGCCCCCCGACCCCGTCGGCGACCGCAAAAAGCGCAAAAGGGACCTCAGGCAGGTTGGCCATGCAGAAATTGTCTTCGTTCAGCGAACGAAGCATTCCTTTATCGGTTTTCGCGCCGTACCTCATCCTGTGATTCCTCCAGCGCCTGCCGCCGCAACTGACCGCAGGCCGCCTCTATGTCTCTGCCCATTGCCCGGCGCACCGTAGCCGCGAGCCCGCCGCGTTCCAGCCGCGCGCGGAAGCTGTCGATCCGTTCCCGCTGCGCCCGGGCATAGCCGGTGCCTTTTACGGCGTTGACCGGGATCAGGTTGATATGGCAGAGCGTGCCGCCCAGCCGCCGGATCAGTTCGTCCGCGTGGGCGTCGGTGTCGTTGACCCCGGAGATCATGGCGTATTCGTACGTCACGCGCCGCCCTGTCCCCGAACTATAACTATTACATATTTCCAGCAATTTGTCAAGGTCGTACTTCCGGGCCACGGGCATCATGCGTTCCCGTTCCTCCTGGAACGGCGAGTGCAGCGACACGGAGAGCGTGATGGGCAGGTCTTCCTCCATCAGCCGTTTGATGCCGGGTATCAGGCCGCAGGTGGACAACGACATCTTCCGGTAGCTGATATTCAGCCCCCCCGGATCGTGGGCAATGTGCATGAACGCCAGCACATTGTCAAAATTATCCAGCGGCTCTCCCACGCCCATCATCACCACGTGTCCGACTTTTACGTCCCTGTCCCGCTCCATGGCCTTTATCTGACCCGCGATCTCGCCCGCGGTCAGATCCCGGCCGAAACCCGCTTTGGCAGAGGCACAGAACGTGCAGCCCATCTTGCAGCCCGCCTGGGTGGAAACGCACGCGGAGTAGCCGTATTTGTATTTCATCAGGACGCTTTCGATGAGGTTGCCGTCGCCTAGATCGAACAGATATTTCACGGTGCCGTCCACGGCGGAGACCAGCTTGCCCGCGATCCGGAGCGCGCCGTCGCCGTACGTTTCGGCGAGAGTCTTGCGCAGTTCCGCGGGCAGATCGGTCATTTCTTCGAATGACGCGCCGCGCGCCAGCCATTTTTCCAGCTGCCGCACGCGGTAGTCCGGGAGTTTAAGCGGCGCGAGCTCGGCGCGCAGCTCCTCCGGGCTGAGTTCATTCAAATTTCTGCGCGCTGTGGCCATTCAGGTATTCTCCTGCCGTCATTGTCCGCGTGCCTTCGCCCTGGATCTCGAGGATCGCCAGCACGCCGCTGCCGCAGGCAACTTCCAGTTGCCCGCCGTTCACGCTGCACGTGCCGGGCGCCGCGAACAGTCCGTCTTCTTCTATTACTTTCGTGCGGTGGATCTTTACGCGCCTTCCGTCCAGCGTGGAGAACGCAGTGGGGAACGGTTCGGTGCCGCGCACCAGATCGTGGATCACCCGGGCGGGGCGGTTCCAGTCGATGTGTCCGGTGGTGCGGTCAACGGGCGGCGCATACGTGGCTTTGGCGTGATCCTGCGGTACGGGGACAATGCTCCCCCGCTCCAGCCCAGCCAGCGTCCGCATTAGCGTTACCGGTCCGACGGCGGCCAGCACATCGTGCAGCTCGCCCATGGTCATATCCGGCCCGACAAAGACCGGATCCCGCAGCAGGATATCGCCCGTGTCCATGCCCGGGTCGGTAAGCATCGTAGTGATGCCGGTGACTTTTTGGCCGTCCATCACCGCGTGCCAGATCGGCGCCGCGCCGCGGTATTCCGGGAGCAGGCTGGCGTGGACGTTGACGCAGCCGTACCGGGTGATCTCCAGCACCCGCGGCGGCAATATTTTCCCGTACGCGCACGTCACCATCACGTCCGCGCCGGCGTTTTTGAGCGTTTCGTAAAACTCGTCGGTCTTGGCGCTCGCCGGCTGATACACCGGGATGCCCGCCCGGAGCGCGCGCTCCTTGACCGGCGGCATCTGGATCCGGCCGCCTCTCCCCTTGGGCGCGTCGGGCCGGGTCACCGCCAGCACCACTTCGTGCTCTTTTATCAGCATTTCCAGCGTCCCGAGCGCAAATTCGGGCGTACCGAGGAAGATCACTTTCATTGCTGCGCCGCCTCCTGCTTCACGTAGGACTCCGCTTTATCTTTGTACAGGATGCCGTCCAGATGGTCAATTTCATGCTGCAGCACCACCGCGAAAAACCCTTCCGCGTCGATGGACAGCGGCGCGCCGTTCTCATCGAGGGCGTCAACGTGTATCTTCTCCGCGCGCTTCACCTCGCCCTGGTAGCCGGGCAGGCTGAGGCAGCCTTCCGTGGCGAGCTGCTCGCCTTCGCGGGAGGTGATCACGGGATTGATGATCGCGAGTTTGTTGCCCAGCGTATCGTCGATCACCGCCAGCCGGCGCAGTATGCCGATCTGCGGCGCGGCGAGGCCCACGCCGTTTGACGCGTACATGGTCTCGAACATGTCTCCGATAAGGCTGCGTATGCTGTCGCTCACGTCCTTCACGGGCTTACATTTCATTCTGAGTATTTCTTCGCCTTCGGTCCTGATCCTCCTGATCGCCATATTCATTCCCCCGCTTTACTAATTATCGAAATTCAATGCCAGCCTGATATCGCCGGCTTTTTTTATTGTACCATAATGCTTGAAAAAAAGCTGAATTATTTCTGCGTGCTCGGGCGCCTTGACCGTGAGCTGCCAGCGGTAGCGGCCGTTCACTTTCGGTACGGGCTCGCGGGACGGACCCAGTACGCAGACGGCAGAGCGTTTGTCGGCGGGGATATCGCCGCGAATTGCCGCCGCGAGCTGCTCCAGGCAGTCGTACGCGCCCCGGTCGTTTTCCGAGGACACGCGGATGATGCCCAGGGAGCAGAAAGGCGGATAGTACATTGCCCGCCGGAACTCCAGTTCGCGCCGGTAGAACTCGCTGTAATTGCCCTCTGCCGCCGCCTGCAGGACCGCGTTGTCAACGCTGTACGTCTGCACCACCACTTTGCCCGCCTGCGCGCCGCGGCCCGCCCGGCCGGCGACCTGCGTGATGATCTGGTACGCGCGCTCGCCCGCGTCGTATTCGGGCCGGTTGATCTGCCCGTCGGCGTCAACGATCCCCACCAGCGTCACGCCCGGAAAATCGTGCCCTTTGGTGATCATCTGCGTGCCAACCAGGAACGGTATGCGCTCCTTCTGGAAGCGCCGGAGCAGCGCGCCGTGGCCGCCTTTTACTTTGACCGTGTCGGAGTCCATCCGCAGCACTTCCGCGTCCGGGAACAGCCTGCGGAGTTCGGTCTCCACGCGCTCCGTACCGGGGCTGCCGTAACCCAGCGTAGTACTGCCGCACTTGGGGCAGCTTTTCGGCGCCGGTACCGCCTTGCCGCAATAGTTGCAGAGCAGCCGCGCCGCCCCGCTGTGATATGTCATGGGGAGGCCGCAGTCCCGGCAGATCATTGTCCGCCCGCACTCCCGGCAGAACAGCCGCGCGCTGTATCCGCGCCGCCCCACGAAAAGCATGGTCTGACCCCCGGCTTGATAATTCGCCTTCAATTCGTTCAGAAGCGCCGCGGAAAACAGACCGCCGCGGGCCAGGTTGGCGCGCTCGTCCCGCATGTCCGCCACCTGAATATCCGGCAGCCTGCCGGCGCCGGCGCGGGAGGGCAGTTCCAGAAGGCGTATCGCCCCCTGCTCCGCCCGGTAGTACATCGTCACATCCGGTGTCGCGGAACCGTACAGAATCGCCGCTTTGCCCGCAAACCGCAGCTCTGCCACCTCTTTCGCGTCATACCGGAGTCCCGATTCCTCCGAGCGGTACGAGCCGTCGTGCACCTCATCCACGATCACCAGATCTACCCGCGGAAACGGCGCGAAGATGCCGGAGCGCGTGCACACCGCCACGCGGGCAATCCCTTTCTTCATCCGGTACCACTCGCGCTCCCGGACGGCGTTGCTGAGGCCGGAGTGCCAGAGGGCAACGTTGTCGCCGAACCGTCCGGTGAAATGCGCGATCATCTGCGGCGTCAACGCGATCTCCGGCACCATCATAATCACATACCCGCCCCTGGACAACACATACGCGATCAGGTGCATGTACACTTCGGTCTTGCCGCTGCCCGTTACGCCGTGCAGCAGAAATACACCGTTGCCGCTGTTTGCCTCCGGATCCGTTTCCGCGCGCGTCATATTTGCGTCAATGACCGCCTTCACCGCGTTGTACGCCTCCGCCTGCTTCGGGTTCAGTTCATGCTCCGGATAAGTGGTGAGCAACTCACGCTCCCCGCGCGGCTCCGCTTCGATGTCCTCTGCGCCGGCTTCGCGCGTACACAGTTTTACATAGCCTTTTTTGACCAGCGCGGTGAGCTGCGGGCGCTTCGCTTCCGTCTCGAACAACAGCTTTTCAACATCCGCGCTGCCCCGCTCCGCCAGCATCTCCAGCAGTTTCAGCTGCCAGATACTGCGTACTTTCGTCTGCTTCACAAGTTCCTGCGCGTCTGCGCGGCTGATCGCGAGCTCCGCCACTTCCACTGTGCGCGCGACTGCTTTCTTTTTGCCGCGGAACGGCCGTATGCAGCGGATCGCGGTGCCCGGCGTGCAGGCGTACGTACGCCACAGGCGCAGGGCAAATTCGAGTTCTTCCCCGGTGAGCGGTTCTTCATCCGGCACTTCGAGGATGTGTTTGAGGACAATGGGCTTGCCGGTTGCGGCCCCGATCGCTTCCGCTTTGTCCGCGCCGGAATCGTCCGCCCCGGCAACGTTCCAGATCACGGCCTCGGTGCGCCGGTTGCCTATGCCGAACGGGACAACGACAAACATACCCCGCCGGAAACGTTGCCCCCCGCCGGGGAGCGTTTCATCAGCGAGGTAGGTATAGAGCCGGTCAAACGCCAGCGTACTTTCCAGCAGATATACTTCCAGTCTGACTGTCAAACCGATTTATCCTTCCGGGCATCGACGCGGCGCTCAGGTGTACTGCCGGATGAACTCCGGCATCGTCTCCTCGTCGCCGTTGATGCTGATGTAGAAGTCGGCGCTGTGTTCCGCCGAGATCTTCGCGATGCCGTCAAAGAACTTCTTCAGCGACTCCGCGTCCTGATGTACTATATATGTCAATCCGTCAATGAATATTGTTTCGATGTCATAGTTCTGCGAGGCCACGCCGCAGATAAAGCCTAAAAACGCGTCCGATCCGTATACCGGGTAGTCCAGGATGTTGATGAATCTGATCCGGTGGGACAATTTCATCATCAGCTCGTTGCTGTCGTCAATATACACCACCGCTCCGTTCGACTCTCTCACGATAGTGTTCGCCGTCTCCAGCATCTGCTTCGTCTTTCCTGTACCTTTTTTTCCGTAAAATACCTTTATCATAGAAATCGCCTCCATTTCTGTATATATACTTTACCACAAGAAATCGAATGTGACAAGTGAAATTAGGTGGCGACAGAATAGATAGTTGTTAGTTGTTAGTTGTAAGTTATAAGTTACAAGTTTTAAGTTGTGGTGCGGACTCTTCTCAAGCGTGTGTATCCGGCCGCGAAATGTCGAATAACGTTGAAAAATGACGAAATATGTCTAACTGTTTTGCTTCCGTTTCGGACTCGGATGGTGGTAAAATCCACATTGTACGCCGGTACTCCGGTTCTTTTACGGAGGCGGTTCCCTCAGGCTGACTTGATGTATTGTAGTCGAGAGGGGCGGTCTGTTGACATCTCTCTCGATCTGAATAGGTGAGGTTGTAAATATCAAGTTTTAAGTTACAAGTTATGGAGCGGCAATTGCCGCGGAGCGAACTTAAAACTTAAAACTTAAAACTTAAAACTTATAACTTAAAACTAATTATTTAGTATTACTTCCACCACTTCGGGTCTTGTCCCCGAGCGCAGCCGGAGCAGCGCGCAGCCCAGTCCGGACGTGAGCAGCAGCGGGAAGCCGCCCACATCGTGCCGGCCGTAGAAAATACCCTGTTTGGGCAGTTTGTCGTCTTTGAGCACTTTGAACTCCAGGCCCGCGACCAGGCGGATCTGGCCGCCGTGGGTATGGCCGCAGAACACGCCGTACGGGGCGTATGCGGGGAGCGGAAGCGGTGTATTGACATCGCCGGTGGCACTGTCAACGGCATTGTCCCCGCTGAGCAGTACATCGGCGTTGTGGGACGCGAGGATGAATTTGAGGCCTCGCTCGGCAGCAATGCGCGACCACTCCTCGATCAGTTCGACGGCGGGTGTGACGCGGCTGCGCAGGTCGGAGAGTCCGCCGATCAGAGTGTCGGCAACGATGGTGTAATTGTCATCCAGCACCCGCACGTCGCCGGGCAGCGATGTGAAGGTGTCTACAAACTCCGCCTTCCCGCCCGGCAGCTGCGCCGCGACGGTGTTGTCGTGGTTGCCCGGGGTGATCAGCACGGGCACGCCCGCGCCGGAAGACAGGCAGAAGATGAAATGTTTGGCGGATTCCAGTTCTTCGGGTTTGTTGGCCAGGTCGCCGGTGATCAGGATGAATGCCGGTTCCATCTGCCGCACCGCTTCCAGGATGTGGCTCCACGGTACGGGCATGGCGGCAATATGCACGTCGGAAATAAAGCAGAACCGCGTATTCCCCGCTTCAGCAGCGTCAACACCGGTCGCGGCGGCGTCTATCCCGGTCCCTTTCCCGGGCGCCGCGAACACTTCGCGCACTATCTGAAGTTCGCCCGCGTTGCGCCGCATGCGCCGGAGCACGAATATCAGCACGATGATCAGGGCACAGCAGCAGATCGTAAAAATGTACCAAAACATACGCGCGCTCCGGTCAGTTCCAGTTGTCCTTCTTCATTTCCACATCGCCCGCGTTGACGTCGCGGTTAAGACGGCGCTTCTTGTGCTTGCCGTCCTCGCCTTCGCCCGAGGCGGCGGGATCGCCGTTGTCCTTGGCGGGCGGTACGATGTCTTTCTTGAACGCCAGCAGCCAGATTATCCGGATGAGTCCGATCAACAGGAGCAGCGCCGCAAGGCCGTACGCGATGTAGCACAGCGTCTGGATAAAGTCCGAAAGCCGGTACGCCGTGTCTTCCTCCATCAGCGCAACGTGTTCGGCTTTGTTCGTGGGAGTGGGCGCCGGGGTATCGGTGATCAGGTTGCCGTGTTCGTCGGTGCGAGGCACGCGTGTGGCGTCTCCGAGCTTCGGCGGCGTTACCGGAGGCAATGTCGGCGGCACCGTCTCTTCCGGCACCGCGGTGGGCGTCCGGGTAGGATACGGCGTGCGCGTAGGCGACGGCGTGGGCTCTTTAGTGGGCGGTTCGGGGGTCCCGGTCACCTCAGGCGTATCCGACGGTTCATCGGTAATATCGGGAGTGGCAGTCCCCTCGTCCGGCGTGGGCGTATCCTCGTCCGGCGTGGGCGTATCCTCTCCCGGCGTAGGCGTATCCTCTCCCGGCGTAGGGGTATCCTCTCCCGGTGTCGGTGTACCTTCGCCCGGCGTGGGAGTTTCATCACCCGGCGTAGGCGTGTCTTCACCCGGCGTAGGTGTATCTTCTCCCGGTGTGGGCGTGTCTTCACCCGGCGTGGGAGTATCGTCCTCCGCTGCGGGCGTTGTCTCCGCCGGCGCGGTATCTTCGGGCAGCTCGGTGTTCTTATTGTCATCGGGAAGGTCAATGCCCGCCGCGTTTGCCCGCCCCGCCACCGCGCTCATGCCAAACTTACCGGCGGAAAACAGCAGGCACGCGCACAACAACAGCACGAACACATCGCGGCCCGTCTGCCCGCCGCCTTTGCGGCCGCGGCGGCTTTTACGGCCCCAGATCAGGAATCCGACGGCAATACCCGCCCAGATACCCACGATCATCGCCGCGAACAGTGCCATGATCGCGTTGGTCTTGGGCAACGTAAACGAATCCGGATCTTCCTCCGCAGCATCTGTCGGACCGCGGGGAATATCCGTTGCCGACGGTACCGCCGGAGTACCCGTCTCGACCGGCACGGTAGGTGCTTCGGTAGGGACTTCCGTTTCAGCCGGGAGCGTAGGTTCACCGGAAGCATCAGGTGACGCGGACGGATCCGGCGTTTCAGAAGCGTCCGGGGTAGTGCCGGAAGGCGTAATTTCCGGAGTAGCTGTATTGGGCACCGCAGTCGCCGGCGTCGCGGCAGGCGTACTTGTGGGTGACGCCGTAGGTGTTTTCGCCGGAGGTTCAGTGGGTGTTTCAGTCGGCGTAGCCGTGGGCGGCGCGGTGGGCGTTTTGGTCGGCGTAGCGGTAGGTGTCGCTGTCGGCTTTTGGGTGGGCGTGGCGGTCGGCGTGGGTGTAGCTGTTGGTTTCGGCGTCGCGGTAGGTGTCGGCGTCGCAGTCGGCGTTGGCGTCGGCGTTTTGGTAGGCGGATTAGTGGGATCCGGTTTGATCCAGATCGTTCTCCGGTACGTCCAGCCGTAACCGTCATCTTCAGAATACTCATTGAAATCCTCGTCTGAGTACCCCAGCATGCGGGCGGTGATTATTCCGTCGGAGTCTCGCTGCGCGTTGTCCGCGACCTTAAACACGATCTTGCATAGCGTGCCTTTGCCGGTGCCGTTGCCCTCCGCTGACAGGATCATGATCCGCCGGTTGGCAACGTCGCTCACTTCCACGGTATCCGCCAGCATATTTGTCTTATCAGAAGAAACATACTCGAGGTTGGAACTGAATTCAAGAAGGATCTCGACGGCCGAGATCTTCATATCGAGGTCGTAGCCCACCGTCACGGTGATCGTCTCGCCGGCAAACGCTTCGGTGCGGGACAACGTGAACAGTTCCTGCGAGGCGGCCCGGGCGGGACGTTCGCGGGAAGGGAGAAGCAGTATTGACGCCGTCAACACCAGTGCCAGCAAAACTGCCGCCGCCGTCAACGCCGTGCCGCGTTTCCGTATTTTTCCGTTGTCCCTGTGCTTTCCGAACATTCCGTTCCTCCCGCTGTATCAAAAGGGGTCTGTCCCCTCTACAATTCGATCTTACCCAGCAGATACTGGCGCAGTTTGGCGAAGTCGCCGATGCCGATCTTGCTGTCGCCGTTGACGTCCGCCGCATACTCGAAATCGCCGGTGATGATGCCGCCTTTCAGCAGATGCTGCCGCAGCTTCGCGAAGTCCGCGATACCGACTTTGCCGTCGCCGTTGACGTCGCCGGACACGATCACGTGCCAGTCCGCATACACGACGCCGCGGTCGGTCAATACCACCCGGGCCCCCGTAGGCAGTGCCTGCTCCGCGCCGGGCTCGCCGCCGTCGGGCAGCGTGACGGTCAATTCCGGTTCCGCCCCGCCCGCACAGCTGATCGCGCCGAGCAGTTCCGCGGCCGTTGTTCCGGGCTTCACGCCCCGGAGCAGCATGAGGCCGTCGCCGCTTTCCGCGAGCGTCCAGCCGGACGAATCGCCAAGCCGCACCTCCGGCTCATTATATACCATCTCGCCGGCCTTTGCCACATCTATCTTGATCTGTGCGCGGTCGGTCGTGCTCCCGCTCGCGTCGATCTCCGTTACCGTCAGCGTACATAGGCCTTCCTGTGCCGGATTCCACACCAGCACCGGCTCGGTCTTAGTCACCGCCAGCGTGCGGCCGTCCGGCAGGAGCAGGGTAAATACATACGTTTTCCCGGCGGTTGCCGCATTGGCATCGGTACCGCTGCCGGAGCCGGTCTTGCCGCTCCACTGTATCAGGCTGTGGCCGTTCTGCCGCAGCGTGCCGCCGGCGGGGGTGAGAACGTTGAGACCGTTGTTGTCCGTGTAAGCGGGCCGCACCGGGATATATTCGGCGCCGGCAACTGTTGCGGAGAGCGTGCGCGTCGCGGTCTTGCCTATGGCATTGCGGACAATGATCCGGACCGTCTGCGGCTGCGTTGTCTCCACGTTTTCTCCCGCCTCTGGGACCGCCGGGCTCTCCGCGGACAACGCGGCCGGCACGCACACCACGTCCGCCTTCCCGGCGCCGCTGTCTAAGGAGGCATAATACGCGGGATTCCAGTATTCGCCGTCAGGAATTTCCGGCAGGGCCAGCGGCTCATCGAGGATCAGCGGGGCGGCATCGGAGATGTTGACCGTGAGCGGATAACCCGCGATCCGGCCGCCGAATGTGAGGGAGATATTGACGTCCTGCGTACCTGCGTGATTCGTATCCACCGCAGCCGCGTCGAACCGCACCGTCACCGGCACGCCGCGCAGGTCGCGGATCTCCAGCGCTTCGGCGATCGCCGCCGCGGTCAACGCCTTCCCTTTCAGCACGTACACTTCGCCCAGCGTTGTTCCCTCTGCCGGGGACGCGGGCAATTCGCCGGACACGCACGGGCTCGCCGGAAATCCGGCGCCGATGCTCGTCTCTTCGGCCGCTGTCAACGCCGCCTTGCCGTAGCACCACACGAAGCAGTACTCCAGCCCCTGCGCGGTCTCACGCACCGCCGAAGCACAGCCGAAGCAGGCGATATTGGACCGGCTCAGCGTTTGTTCGCCGGAATATGTGTTGAGGATTGATCTGAGCGCGAGCCGGGCACCGCTCGAGGCATCGGTGCACGCGTAACCGGTCGCAAAAAAAACTTCGAAGCCGTTGATGCCGGAGATGTTGCCGATCGCCGCCTGCACCGCGTTTTCCGCCGCACGCTGAGCCGCATTGGCACTGTTTTGGCCGCTCGCGGTGTTGCCGTTGCCGTCTCGCGAGCACAAAGCGGACAACGCACCGTACAGCGCCGCCGTTGAAAGCGCCTCCGATTCTGCCGCACTGCCGAGCCCGCATTTGGCCCGGTAATCCATGTAATAACCCGCGGCGGCAATATCTATCCCGGCCAGCACCCCGTCGTTGTCCCGGTAATATACCGGATCATCGCAGCTCAGCACGGGCAACGCGGTTTCTGACGCTTGAACGGTCGATTCGGAGCGCCTGCTTGCCCCGGTGTGAAGTCTTTCGGGTGCGAACGCGGCCAGAAGTGCAACGATTGCCAGCGCCACGCCCGCAAATGCGCACAAAACAGCCGCAATACGCCCCTGACCCCTGCCGGACATTTCCGGCAGCGGCCGCAAGTACCGCCTGCTCTGCTGTCTCTCCGCGCTCCTCATTTGTGTCAGTTCCCCCGTCAACCGGGTCTTATCTTCTGTGCCTTAACGGTCGCAAACACTGTATGGCGCCACTTCGCGGCCGCGTACTTGTCTTGCGTCCGCGTGTGACAATCATCCAAGTTAGAGTATATCACAAAAACAGCGGGATTTCCATACTTAAATTATTCGGCCTACGCCATGAGGTAGAACGTAGGCCGAAATCCTTTCAGTCGATCTTTTCGGCCTACGAATCAAAAGTGAATGTAGGCCGACAGGATAATCAGCGCTTGACCTCAGTCCCGCCCCACTCCACGACCGTGAATCCGGTGCGTTCGGGTGCGATGAGCTGCTGCGGCGGGATATTGACCTCGTGCTCCAGCGGCATATAGGCCATCAGGATCCGGACGACAGAGTCGGGCTCAGGCGAAACAAGCAGTTTCACGTTGTCCGCATATGTTGAGGTCTGGAACGAGATAAGATTGTATGGATTAGCCTGCAGGATGGGCAGCCAGTAGATGATAAATTCGTTGGCCTCCCGGGCCGACAGGCCGAGCTGCGGCAGCGTCTCCGCCAGGAACCGCGCCGTATCCGCACCCTTCACGCAGAAGCCGGACGAAAGGTCGAACCAGTCATAATTGCCGGCGCCTTCCCAGTAGAGCGCGTAATACTCGCTGCCGTCGGGGAAGACCAGTGTGCTGTCGGGGCGGGCAACGAAATCCTGCCACCCGTCCGCACCATACTCCGGGTACGTGCAGGTCAATTCGCCTTCAAACTCCAGCGCTACGGAGCAGACGGTATCCGCCTCGGGGTACAGGTAAATGATTGGTTTGGCGTATGCCCCTCCGTCATTGGAGACGCAGATGCTCTTTACTTTGGTGATCATATGCTTGCAGACCAGATCGCCTTTCGATCCGCCGGAGTTTATTATTTTTTCTTCGGCTTTGTAATTCCGGCCGTAAAACTCTATCCGGACGCTGCCTGTGTAAATTACAGAGTCCCTGAATTCCTTTGCGGCACCGGGATAATACACGTATACGAGGTCGCCCAGCCTGCCGTTGGATCTGCCATAGCCGGCGATCTCGTTTTCGTTAATATACAGCACACTTATGCTCATCGAATACAGTTTATTCGGTCTCAACGCGCTGTCCGAGTTAAAGTCAAATTCTACAGGCTTGCACGACACGGTCAACACCAGCAGCACCAGCGCCAATATAAGCAATACTCCTTTTTTAATAACAGACATTTCATTCTCCCCCGTAAAAGAACCCGAGCAGTATCGACTCCGGGCAGAATCAGTGCCCGGGCGCCCCCAGCAGCGAATTGACCAGTTGCCGCTCTTCCTCGGTGAGCAGCAGGTGCTGCTGGTCGGGCGGATTGACCAGCAAGTTGATTATTCCGGTCTCGAAGCAGTAAAGGAACCGGCGGTCGCCATCTTTAAAAGAATATTTATAAGTTGTAAATGCGCCGGAGCCCGCTTCCCATCTGTCGCTTTGGAGGATCGCCTTGATCTGCGCGTAACGGGCATCATCCACATCCACCGTTTCGAGCATTACGGTGTTTGAACGGTGATTGAATTCATGCAGTTCCAGGAATAAGCTCTCGGGGATCTCGTACATCCCGTGACCGTAGTACGAAGTCGGATTGCCGCCCATGGAAATGAGATATCTGCCGTTGAAATCGTATACATCAAGGCTGAAAACACCGCACGAATAATAAGAATCAAGATATTTATACCCTGTGCCCCTGGTCAGCCATTCCAGTTCCTCGCCGCGCTGCTCAAGGCATTTGAGGATAAAGTCCCTGAGCACATCCATGTCGTAGCACTCATAGCTGATCTGCGCGGAGTCCACGATATTCTCCTTATGTCCGACATAAAACACGGTTTTGCCGTCAAAGTTCCGGGCTTTGATCTCACGATAGGCATCCCAGTACGGCGAATCCACCTTTTCGTCCGCATAGTCCGGGATCTCAGGGATCTCCTCAAACGTGCGAGAGTAGTAGATGTATACGTCACGGGCGTTGTCCGCAACGGCGATCGCGTAATCCGCGTGGACTGCGTACTCTTTGCCGTCTCTGATCACCGGCTCCGTCGAAATGCCCGGACACTGCGCCGTGAACCACTCGCCGTCCGCGGCGGAGTAGCACACGATGCGCCGTTCGGCCTCGGAAAAAGCGTAGAAATACGCGTGGTCTTTGCTCCAAGCGCAGCAGTTCTGCGCATAGTTCCGGACAATTACCGTTTCCGCACCGGTGGTGGAGTTTTTCACCAGAAATACTCTTGTGCCGTCGTCAAGGACTGTTCTTACCAGGACCGGTTCGTTTTCCAGCCGCGCGCCGGTCGCCGCATCGTAAGCGGCAACTTCCACTTCGGTGTGCAGCGCCCAGCCGTTGTTTTTGACGGAATATACTTTGCCGCCGATGGAATAGTTGTACTCGCCTGCCACTTCTGCGATGACGCCGGTGTCAATATTATAAAAATACGTGCCGGCCGCGGAGATCTCTATGATGTTATCGGTGAGGAAAGACCCGGTCACGCCGGGGCCGTCAATATGATCCCAGATCCGCAGGGAACCGCCGTCATCAATATTGTACACATCCACGAAATGCCGGTCGGACCCGGTATTTATGCTGATGCACAGCCGGCCGTCCCACAGGCAGTCGCCGTACAGCCCCAGCTCGCGGTAGCTGTTGGCGCCGTCAGGGAGCGCCACGCGGGCCGCCGTGCCGGTAATCCGGTCAAATATCCACATATCGACGGTCTCGACGCTGACGGTATCGTATATGCGCACCGCCACCAGGCCGCTGCGGACTTTGTCCGGATTGAATTCCGGATATTGTCCGTCAGGTATATTCACGCCGGATGCGCGCAGAAATTCGTGGTACAGGCAGATGATCTCGTTATTCAGCGGGTTGTAGTACACGCCCGGGCACTCCGCGTGTTCGCCCATCACGCTGGCGGGAATGAGCTCCGCGCCGAAGCCCGCGGCATCCAGAGAATTCAGGCTCTGGTCGAGGCCCGCGTATGAGAGCGGTACTACGTTGAGGGACGCCGCGCCGAACCAGTCGGACCCGGCGTGGTTTTCCGGCGTCGCCGGTGCGGTCGTTGACGCCGGAACGGTCGCTGCGTCGGGGGCGGTCGTTGGCATCGGTGCGGTCGTTTGCGTCGGTGCGGTCGTTTGCGTCGGTCCGGCCAGGACCGGTTCCTGGTCAATGCTGGGCGCCTTCCGCCCGTTCGTCCGGCTCAGCGAGATGCCCAGCGTGACGGCGATCACCGCCGCCGCAGCGATGGCAACGCACACCAGACCGGTCCCGAAAGCCTTCCGTTTCTTTTTAAAATTCGCCACGCCGTTGTAATACTGCGCGCTGTCCTCCCTGCCGGCAATGGCCTGCATAGCTTCCTTGAATTCTTTATCTGTCATATAGTTCCCTCCCCGGATCCAAACCGGCGGAGTTTTTTCCGCATTCGCGCGAGCCTGCTCCTGACCGTGGATTCGTTCATGCCGAACTCGTCGGCAATAGTCTTGTGCGTCTTCATCAGCAAATACCGGCTCATGAAGAGCGCTTTATCTTTTTGACTCTGTTTCGACAGGAACGCGTCCAGTTCGGCTACCGGGTCTGCGGCGCGGTGCGTTGTCAACGTCCCGTTCCCTGAAACAGAACCGAGCTCGTCGCGGATCGCGTCCAACTCGCCGCCCGCAAAAACATACCGCGTGTCGGGGACAACGGCGCTCTTGTCCACGCCGAACAGCTCTGCCATCGTTTCAACGCTCAGCAGATCCGGCGTGCGTGTTCCGAGTTCCCACATCGACACCAGCGAGCGCGACACATGCAGCCGCTCCGCCAGTTCCTGCTGGGTCAATCCCTTTTCCGTCCTCAACCGGGTGATCGCCCCGGCTGTGTCCGGCACATTCTCTCCTGTCATGATCTATTCCTTCTGTAACGCCTGCCGCAGGTCTTTATGGCGTTGTTCCGACCCCCGGCATGATAATTATACACTATGCAGCAGCGATATTTTGCCACAAATTGTTGCATAATAAAAGATACCGCCGGATCTCAGCGGTATCTTTAAAACAGTATAATTATAGTCCGGTTTACTTCTTCTTTCCGAACGGCTTGCGGAAGGATTTGTCGCTGCCCGAATTGCCGGCGCCTTCGGAACCCGCCGCCTCCAGCGTGCCGCCGGAAAGCTCGTCAAACCGCTTCAGCGCCGCCTTCTGCTCGGAGTTAAGGCGTTTCGGCGTTTCCACCGTGATATTGACGTACTGATCGCCTTTGGAGGACGAGTTCAGCCGCTGGATGCCTTTGCCCCGGAGCTTGAAACGCGAGCCGCCGGGGGTACCTTCGGGGATCGTCAGATTGACGTCGCCGTACAGCGTCTGGATCCGGATCACGTCGCCCAGTGCCGCCTGCGCGAAAGAGATCGTCCGGTTCATATACACGTCGTAGCCGTCCCGTACGAACGTCGGATGGCGCCCGACCCGCACGCTGATTATCAGATCGCCCGCGGGGCCGCCGTGGGTGCCCGGTTCGCCCATGCCGCGTTTGGAGATCGCCTGACCGTCGTCAATACCCGCCGGAAACTCCACCGGGACCGTCACGGTCTTGCGGATCTTGCCGCGGCCGGAGCACACTTTGCACGGATCGTCAATTACCACACCCGTTCCCCCGCATCGCGTACACGCGGACTGAGTCACAAAGTGCGCAAATGAGGACACCCGCGTGTTCTCCACCGTACCGGTACCGCCGCACGTGGGACAGCGCGTGGTCTTGCCCGACGCGGAGCCGGTGCCCTGGCAGCTGTCGCAGGCAACGTTTTTGGTGATACTGATGTCCTTCTTGCAGCCGAACGCCGCCTCTTCGAACGTCAGGTACACAGTCTGCTGCAGATCCGCGCCTGCCTGCGGGCCGGAGCGCGAACGGCCGCCGCCGAACCCGCCGCCGAAGAAGCTGCTTAGGATGTCATTGATGTCGAATCCGAAGCCGCCCGCGCCGCCGTAGCTGTAGCCGCCCGCGGACTGGTCAAACGCGGCGTGACCGAACTGGTCATACTTCGCCCGTTTCTCCTTGTCGCTGAGCACAGAATACGCTTCGCTGGCTTCCTTGAATTTGGCTTCCGCTTCCTTGTCGCCCGGGTTCAGGTCCGGGTGATACTTCTTCGCCAGGGTCCGGTACGCTTTTTTGATTTCTTCGTCGCTGGCCGTTTTTGCCACGCCCAGGACTTCATAATAATCTCGTTTGTCTGCCATTTTGCATCAGACGTCGTCAGTTATTGGCGTCTTTGAAATCTCCTTCGTAAACATTGCCGTCGGGGCCGTTGCCCGCGCCGCCGTTGTAGCCGTCATTGCCGCCGTTGTAGCCGCCCTGCGGACCGCCCTGGAATCCGTCCTGCGGACCGCCCTGTGCGCCGGGGTTCTGC
>JAEEGL010776024.1_pt1 | contig 17222 bp, 15 predicted proteins | sample 9134231 | NCBI WGS metagenome assembly JAEEGL01 (sample SAMN16246548, study PRJNA631951) | gut metagenome | biome: gut microbiome; feature: rumen; material: fiber-attached | host: Bos | place: Iran: Karaj | collected 2018-10
AGCATCTTGGCTGCAATAGGCTACTATATGGCAAGTGTGGTTCCGTACGACCAGTTGGATGCCAAAGTTGCAGAATACAGCAACGAAGTAAAAATCGCAATGATTGCCTTAGGTGCCTTTGTGGTTATATATCTGGCATATAAGGGGTTTAGGAAGTGAAAAATAAAAAGTGAAAATGGGTAGATATCTGTTCTTTATACTTTCCTTATCATGTGCTTGTTATAACAGTATGGCGCAAGAGATGTGGGATGAACTGGCAACCTCTGAATACCGTATCGACAGCACAGACATTAAGGCATTACGCGTTGAGATTGACAATCTAAGCTTCTTCCACGATAATGAGTATAGCGGAAAACTCGTAAAAGGATATTCTCTTCCAGGCTTATGGATACAACCCAAACTCACTTTCAATCCTATCAAGCAGATTGGTTTGGAGGTGGGTCTGCATGCTCTCATCTTTAATGGTGCCAACAAATACCCATGCTACGCCTATCACGATATAGGCACTTGGAAAGGCAACCAATATCAGTCAGGTGCCCATCTTCTTCCATGGGTTAGGGCTAAAGCTCAATTCAAATACCTGACAATCGTTTTGGGAGATATATACGGAGGTCAGAACCACCAACTGATTGAGCCGCTTTTTAATCCAGAGCTAAATATCTCCCAAGATCCCGAGATGGGTGTTCAGTTGTTATGGGACAGGCCACATCTTCATGCAGACATTTGGTTGAACTGGCAAAGTTACATCTTTGAACTGGACACGCATCAGGAAGCCTTCACCGTAGGAATGAACTGGATGATTAAATACAACAAGCCAGGAAAAAAGATTAATTGGTTTTCTCCTGTACAATTAGTTATCCAACACAGAGGCGGAGAGCAGAATATTGCCATGCGTGGCGTTCAGACTATCTGTAATGCTGGCGTGGGAGTAGGAATGAAGTGGAATGCCAACCGCAAGGCCCTGAAGCACTTGGGAGCAGAAGTGAATATGCTGGCAGCTTATCAGCAAAGTGGTGAACTGTGGCCCTTTAAGTCAGGGCTTGCCTTGCATACCGGCGTGAATCTTAATCTGTGGAACCATCTTGGTATAAAAGCAAACTATCTGTATGCACCTAAGCATTTTATAAGCCTGTACGGAAATCCATTATATAATACTGTTAGTCAGATAGACCAAACTGACTTTGACGGGAACAACACCATTTCTGCAAGAGTCAGCTATCATTACGTCATAGCCAAACATTATGTGGTAGGTGCTCAGGCAGAAGCCTACCAGACTTGGCTTCCTAAACACAGTGAACTGAATTTCAACTTTGGAATTTACCTTAGGGTCAACCCCAACTTCTTAATTAAGAAGTGGTGATTAGAATTCTAAAACAAGACCATCATAAGCCAGATGAATGTTTTCTGGCAACAAAGCATCTTCTACAGCGTGAAGCCCCAGATGATGGCTCATGTGGATAAGATATGTAGGAATATCTGGTGACAGACTTCTGGAAAATGCAATAGCATCTTCTACTGTCTGGTGAGTAGCATGTGGTTCGTGGCGCAACCCGTTTACCACCAGCATTTTTATTCCATTCAACAGTTCCATACTACGCGGTGTTATGCCGGTCATATCTGTTATATACCCTAAATCGCCTATTCTGAAACCAAGTATTGGCAACTTGCCGTGAATTACCTGTAGAGCTGTAACGGGAATATTGCCAAACATCACCTTATCCCCCTCTTTCATCTCACAAAGTTGAAGCCGGGGCACACCGGGATATTTGTTCTCCACAAAACAATAAGGCAAACGTTCACGAAGATGTTTGCAAGAATAAGCATCGGCATAGATGGGTAAATCATGTAAGTAGGTAAAAGGACGCAAATCATCTATTCCACCTACATGGTCGTAATGTTCGTGCGTTACAAGAAGAGCATCTATTTGCTCGCAGAAATCAATACGTAACATCTGTTCACGGAAATCAGGACTACAGTCAACTAGTAAATTAGTCTTATCGTCCTGAACCAGAGCAGAACAGCGCAACCTTTTATCCTTAGGGTCTCTGCTTGTACAAACAGTACAATGACATCCCATCTGAGGAATACCGCAACTGGTTCCCGTGCCTAAAAATGTTATCTTCATACCTCGCCAATAAAGTTTACTTCAGGAGATAACAGAATACCGAATCTCTCAAAAACAGATTGCTGTACGGCTCTGCATAATATAAGGATATCATTCCCCGTAGCACCGCCTTTGTTTAGCAGCACCAGAGCCTGCTTGTCATGAACAGCAGCAGGACCTACAGCTTTACCTTTCCAGCCGCATTGTTCTATCATCCATCCTGCAGGCACCTTCACATGATTGGTATCAACCTCGTAGAAAGGGACATTGGGATATTGCTCTTGTATCCGGTGAAAAACATCCAGACCAACTATGGGATTCATAAAGAAACTTCCTGCATTTCCTGTGACTTTAGGGTCTGGGAGTTTCTTCTGGCGGGTCTCAATGATAATATCGCGTAACTGCTCGGCAGAAAAGTTTTCTGGCAGTATCTGCTTAGCCTGTACAGATGCCAGTAAACCACCGTAATGAAGACAAGGGGTGAAATGTTTCTTCAGTTGGAATACCACATGACAGATTGCATATTTACCTCTGTAACCCTCGTCCTTGAAAATACTGTGCCGATATGAATAGGAAAGTTCCGCGTGATTCCAGACTTTGCTGCTACCATCCTCCAGGGATATTGTATGGACTGTCTGAATCAAATCGCCCACTTCAACGCCGTAAGCTCCTATATTCTGAACTGCCGAAGAGCCAACCTGACCTGGAATAAGAGAAAGATTCTCTAAACCGTACCAACCATGTTGAATGGCATAAACAACAAAATCGTCATGCGTAATACCGGCACCAACACTTATAAGTACGGAGTCTTCATCTTCAGACAAAATAGTAATATCTTTTATCTCTGAGAAAAGGATTACACCCGGGAAATCAGACAAGAAAAGAAGATTACTGCCACCGCCGATATGTAAAAGAGGCAGGCGGCTCATTTCTCGGTGATATTGTTCAAAGAAAATCAACAGTTCCTCCTCACTACTATATTTCACAAGAATATTAGCAGTAGCATCAATGCCAAATGTATTGTATTCCTTTAATGAACAATTCTTAAGAATTTCCATATTTTTAAAACGATAACGTTAACGATAACGTTAACCATTTTTTTCCTTTTAATTTTTCACTTTTCACTCCCAATCAATTTTCATACCTTACCAAATACCACTCATTATCTTCTTTTGTAAAGAAGAATAACTCTTGAAGACCGTTTGAAGAACCAGACTTCTGTAAGATCATCTGCCTTGAGTTATATATCTGAACTCCATACCGGATGTTGGAAATGATGCCTTGAGGAACATCAGGACAGAAGGACCTCCATTGCTCGGCATTTATGGTTCCTTCTATGTAGGTATCATCTTCTTCGGGGTCAAGCACCATTACTCTCAGAGGCTGTTCCACATGAGCCTGCTGATACAGGGTATCCGAACAGAAACGGGCATAGAAAGTAAGGAAGTCATAGATGTCACTCTCATGGAATACTATATCACGCATAGAGGTTAACTTCCACTTTCCTGCCAATAGCCTGAATTCAAAGGAACGAAGTTTTTCATCCGTGAGGTCGATACGTTCCACAATAACCATAGAGTCCTGGGAATCAGATTTCTGCATCTCAATCTGTTTTCTGTCGCCATACATTACAGTATAGGAATCACCTTTAAGGAAACGGAATTCCGATACGCAATTTAGAGAACTGATTTTCTTTGTTTCACCGTCTGCATCCGTATAGGCAAGCGGCCAGACTATTCGTTTACTTTGCAGGCGGTCGCTGTGGGTAAAAGCAAACAAGAAGTCGTCAAAAGAGGTGTCTAACCTGTCAGACACATCTGCTTCCTCTATTTCCTCGTCAACATCACTTAGTGTGTCAGGATCAACAGATATTTCTACTGACGTAGAATCGGACTCCATTGAAGACTCTGAATTCCTTCCATAACTGCATGAAAAGAGCGTAATCACACCAAACAAAGGTAATATTACCTTAACTATTCTGTTCATCTTAAAGACACATGTCTAAAAATTGCACAAAAGTACACTTATTTTTTCACATTACCTTCACTTTTCCATAATTATTATGTACCTTTGCATGGAATTTTCAGAAAAGGAAAGTAATTATGACAGAAAAGATAGAAAAATTGATGTCGGAGGTAGCATCATTAGTTGCTAAGAATGCTGATGAGGCAGAAGCTCTGCGAATTAAATATCTTGGTAAAAAAGGAGAGTTAACCGCCCTCATGAACGATTTCCGCAATGTTCCCGCAGAACAGAAACGTGAGATCGGGCAGAAGTTGAATGTGCTGAAAACAGCCATTCAGGACAAGATTAACGAACTTAAGGAAGCCGCCGAAGTTCAGCAGAATGCCGGATCTTCCATAGACCTTACCAGAACGCCCTACCCCATTTCATTGGGTACACGTCATCCGTTGACCATTGTTAAGAACGAGATTGTAGATATCTTCAGCCGTTTGGGCTTTACCTTGGCAGAAGGTCCCGAGGTGGAGGATGACTGGCACGTATATAGTAGCCTGAACTTTGCCGATGATCATCCTGCTCGTGATATGCAGGATACATTCTTCGTCGAATCACATCCTGACATCATTCTGCGCAGCCACACCAGCAGCGTACAGTCTCGTGTTATGGAGAAAACTCAGCCGCCAATCCGCATTTTGTGCCCTGGCCGTGTTTATCGTAACGAAGCTGTGAGTGCCCGTGCACACTGCTTCTTCCATCAGATAGAAGGTTTGTATATCGATAAGAATGTCAGCTTCACAGACCTCAAACAGGTTCTTCTGCTCTTTGCTCAGGAGCTTTTCGGTCCCGACACCAAGATTCGCCTGCGTCCCAGCTACTTCCCCTTTACGGAGCCTTCAGCTGAGATGGACGTCAGTTGTACTATCTGCGGTGGTAAAGGTTGCTCTATGTGTAAGGGTTCTGGCTGGCTCGAGATTCTTGGCTGCGGAATGGTTGACCCCGCAGTCTTGGAAGCAAACGGTATTGACAGCAGCGTTTATACAGGCTACGCCTTCGGTATGGGTATAGAACGTATTGCTAACCTAAAATATCAGGTTAAGGATTTGCGTATGTTCAGCGAGAATGATATCAGATTCCTCGATGAGTTTACCAGCGCCAACTAAAGGATTTTCTGATACACCATAGCATCCTGCCACTCTTCACCGTTGAAAAGCCAATGCTGAAGGGTGGCAGTTTTTTTATACCCTGCATTGTTAAATAAAGACTGAGCTGCCGCATTACCTACAGAGACTATTGCATAAAGTTGGTGAATATACAAATGTTTCGAGGCATATATGGCCAGAATCCCAAGTACCTCATTTGCATACCCCTGATGTTGCCATTCAGGAAGAAGAACAATACCAACCTCTGCCCGTCTGTGTCTTACATCGTAATTCTGCAGATCAACAAAGCCTATCGCATTACGGTTCTCGTTAAGTGCTATCACCAGTCTAACTTGCCCGTCTGAGTTAATATCGTTACTTGTCTGCTCAATAAACTGGCGTAAGGCATATCTGGAGTAAGGAACATTAGAACTTCCTACAGTCCACAAGGCTGTATCATTCTCAACCAGATACATCAAATCTAAATCCTCCGGTTCTGCAGCACGTAACATTATTCTCTTTCCACTCAGCATAGCTCAGTCATTTAGTGGTAATACTTGGTTATGTCTTATCAGCATGGTACCGTCAAATGATACGGTTTCCACCATTGAACGCTTTTTCTTCTTGTTAACCTCCTGATTACGTAAGGCAGAAAGCATATCAGTAACCGAGGTTTTCCGCAAATCGAAACGCATATATGGTATCTCTGCCGGCTTCCTTTCCGGAAGTATTCTGTCTAATAGCCTGATAAGCATATCCAACAAGGCTCGGAAAACAACTGCCAGTTGGATAAGGTATCCTATCAAGTAATATTTCTTTCCAAAGTGTTTGTTGAAAAAGATGAGCATGGCATTATAGAATACATGCACATAACGGAAACTGCTCTTCTGGGTACTTTCCCCCTTGTAATGCAATATATTATAAGGTATATAATAATTCTGCCATCCTCCTAAGAGCATACGATAGCTGAGATCTATATCCTCGCCATACATAAAGAACTTCTCATCCAGAAGCCCAACCTCATCCAAGGCCTTTCGTCTGAGCATATTAAAAGCTCCTGATATCACTTCTATGGGATTGGCCTCATCTGCATCCAGATACTTCATGTAGTACTTGCCAAAGGTCCTGCTCATAGGGAAAAGAGCCGAAAGTCCTGTCATTTTACAGAAACTGGTAAAGGGTGTAGGCAAGCCACGTCTGCTCTCGGGAGCAAAAGTTCCGTCAGCATTCAGCATCCTCACACCTGTTGCCCCGACTTTGGGATGAGCATCTAAGAAATCTACACAGCCCTTCAGCGTATCTTCCGCGACAATAGTATCGGGGTTCAGCAACAATACATATTCACCCTTGCTTTCACGAATAGCCTGATTATTGGCTTTGGAATATCCAACGTTCTCTGTATTACAGAAAAAATGAACATCCGGGAAGAGGGGTTGCAGATAACCTACACTTCCGTCCGACGAAGCGTTATCCACCACCCAGATATCAGCGTTCATACCCTCAGAAGCCTTCTGTACACTTCTGATGCATTGCTCCAGATGGTACTTTACATTATAGTTGACTATGATAACGCTTAACTTCATTCTTTATTATTTTCAGCTCCTTAATCTTCTGTTGCAGGCCAGATAAACATATATGCTATTGCCAACAAGGGTAGGAAATAAAGAAGGTTGGTATCGTAGAAGAAATAGTAATCCATTAGAATCATGTTCACACCGCTCATCACGGTAGCCATTCTAATAAGAGGATGAAGCTGCTTCTTCTTGATAGCAAGGAAAGCCGCAACGATAGCCGACAGCGCACATACCAAACTGAATACATATTGGAACTGTGCATCGCCCACTCCATCCAACAGAGGTCCTTTCTTATCTGTCAAATACTCCAGTAGCAACGCCACCAGCATCTCAATCACAATGAATAAAAAAAACCAAATCTTCCTCTTGTTCATATCTCTCTAAACTCTATTCTCTAACCTCTAACCTATAACCTCTCAACTTTTAAAAGGAACTCTCCCAGCTAAAGCTCTGCCTAATGTCACCTCATCAGTGTACTGCAATTCATCATTCTGCGCCACTCCTCTGGCAATAACCGTTACCTTCACACCAGAGTCCTGCAGTTTCCTGTAGATATAGAAATTGGTAGTATCACCTTCCATAGTTGGACTTAATGCCAGAATCACCTCCTCTATTCCACCCTTGTTGACACGCTCCACTAAAGAATCTATCTGCAAATCGGCAGGCCCAATTCCGTCCATCGGGCTGATAACTCCGCCCAGCACGTGGTAAACACCTTTATATTGCAGGGTTCCCTCTATCGCCATTACGTCACGAACATTCTCCACAACACATATGGTAGCCTTGTCGCGTGACTCATTGCCACAGATTTCACACACATCCGTATCGCTGATATTATGGCATACTTTGCAGTAGCCAATGTTGTGACGCATCTCCTTTATGCTGTCAGCCAAAGCATCAACCTCCACAACATCCTGCTTCAGCAGATGTAAGGCCAGACGTAATGCCGTTCTGGAACCTATGCCTGGGAGACGGCTAATCTCAGTAACGGCTTTCTGCAGCAAGACAGATGGGTATTGGCTCTGGTTCATGTTCTTAGAATTCTATATCTAATTCTTCACTCTATTCTCTAACCTATAACCTCTAACCTATTACAGTACTCCTTTGCTGGAAGGCAGATAAAAGTGACTCACGTCTCTTCTTACTGCCATACGCAAGCTACGGGCCAAAGCCTTAAAGATACCCTCTATCTTATGGTGTTCATTATCACCCTCAGCCTTAATGTTCAGGTTCATTCGGGCACTGTCAGACAAGCTTTTAAAGAAGTGCAGGAACATCTCTGTAGGCATCTCACCCACTTTTTCTCTCTTAAACTCAGCATCCCAAACCAACCAGGGACGTCCTCCAAAGTCCAGTGCCACCTGACACAGGCAATCATCCATCGGCAGACAGTATCCGTAGCGTTCTATGCCACGCTTGTCACCCAAGGCTTTTAGGATACATTCACCCAAGGCCAATGCGGTATCTTCTATAGTATGATGTTCATCTACCTGCAAATCTCCGTTACAACGGATATACAAGTCAACCATGCCATGTTTGGCAATCTGTTCCAGCATGTGGTCAAAGAAACCAAGGCCCGTCTGAATGTCACTCTTGCCATTTCCGTCAAGGTTCATTCGAACAGTTATATCCGTCTCCTTGGTTGTGCGTATCACCTCTGCAGTACGTTCACCTGCAAAAAGCAGTTCTGTAATCTTTTGCCAGTTCATATCTTGGCCTAAGATAAGACTCTTACAACCAAGGTTCTGAGACAGTTTAGCATCCGTCTCACGGTCGCCAATCACCCAAGAAGCAGAAAGGTCGTACTCACCAGTCATATATTGTTTGAGCATACCTGTACCAGGTTTACGGGTAGGAAGGTTATCGGCAGGGAAACTTCTGTCAATATATATGGCATCAAACTCCACACCCTCACCCTTCAGAATGTCCAGCATCAGATTCTGAGTAGGCCAGAAATCCTTTTCGGGATAGCTGTCGGTACCCAGTCCATCCTGATTGCTTACCATCACGAATTCATAATCCGTATGCTGACGGAGGAATTTCAGTGCGCTTATTACACCAGGGACAAACTTAAACTTCTCAAAGCTGTCAATCTGTTCGTCGGCAGGCTCTACCAGTATGGTACCGTCACGGTCAATAAACAAGACTCTTTTCATTTTCTTCTTACTTAAACTGACGCAATGCACTCAGCAGTTCGTTGTTCTCCTGCTGTGTACCAATGGTGATACGCAGGCAGTTGCCGCATAGCTGAACCTTATTTCTGTTACGGACAACTATTCCATTATGAATCAGGTAGTTATATATAGCATTTGCATCTGTAACTTCAACCAGAACAAAGTTAGCTTCACTGGGATGAATCTTCTTGCAGATAGGCAGTTCGCTCAGGGCAGGCATCACATGTTCACGTTCACGTTTTATCTGTCTTACCCATTGGTCAACTTTCATCCAGTCATCCATCATCTGTAGGGCTTTGTCCTGAGTCAGCTTATTTATGTTATAGGGATATTTTACCTTGTTAAAGAGGCTTATTATCTCCTCGCTGGCAAAAGCCATACCCAGTCTGATGCTGGCACAGCCCCAAGCCTTGCTAAAGGTGTTCAGGACTATCAGGTTAGGGAATCGGTCCAAGAAGTGGCGGAATGGCTGCTGTCCTGAGAAATCCGAGTATGCCTCATCTATCACCACAATGCCTGGGAATTCCAGCAATAGGCGCTGCATTTCCTTTTTGTCCAACTCATTACCAGTCGGATTATTAGGCGAGCATAGCCAGATAACCTTGGTATTGGCATCTGTAGCATCTAATATCTTTTGTGCCTGCAACTGATAATGCTCATCCAGGAGAACAGGACGGTATTCAACATTATTGATGTCGGCACATACCTTATACATACCATAGGTAGGGGCTATAGCCACTACGTTATCCTTACCAGGCTCACAGAAGATCCTGTAAACAAGGTCTATGGCTTCATCACTTCCGTTACCCAGAAATATCTGCGATGGTCTAACCTGCTTGATGGGCGACAGCTTCTGCTTTACCTTCTCCTGTAAAGGATCAGGGTAGCGGTTCACCGGGTCGTTGTAAGGACTCTCATTAGCGTCCAGAAACACATGTGCATCCATTCCCTTAAACTCATCACGTGCACAGCTATAGGGTTCCAAAGCCCATATATTAGGTCTGACCAGTTTTTCTAATTCTAAATCCATAATTCAAAATCTAAAATTGTGTCATGAAGAGTATTTATTCTTCTCTCTCCCCTTTGGGGGAGTCGGAGAGGGGCCTAATTCTCACACTCATCGCATTCTTATGCGCATCCAATCCCTCGGCTTCTGCCATCAGCTCCACCGTTTTGCCTATACGCTGAATGCCCTCTGCCGTAATATGCTGGAAGGTAATTTTGCGGTTATAGCTATCCAGATTTACACCGTTGTAGGCCACAGCGTAGCCGTTTGTAGGTAGCGTATGATTGGTACCGCTGGCATAATCACCAGCACTTTCGGGTGTTAGGCTGCCTAAGAATACGCTTCCGGCATTCACCACCTTCTGAGCCAGTTCCATATAGTTCTTGGTTTCAATAATCAGGTGTTCAGGCGCATATAGGTTGGTAATAGCCATCATCTCCTCATCGTTATGTACCAGCAGGATTTTACTGTGTTCCAAAGCCTGGGCAGCAATCTCGTTACGTGGCAAGAGTGCCAGTTGGCGATCCACTTCCTGCTGCACCTTATCTATTATCTCCTCGCTCTTGGTAACCAGCAGCACCTGACTGTCCACGCCATGCTCAGCCTGGCTCAGCAAATCGGCAGCAACGAAGGTAGGGTTAGAAGTTTCATCTGCCAGCACCTCCACCTCACTAGGTCCGGCAGGCATATCTATGGCCACATCATGCAGGCTCACCTGCTGCTTGGCACACATCACAAACTGATTCCCGGGACCAAATATCTTGTACACCTTAGGCACCGATTCCGTTCCGTAAGCCATAGCACCAATAGCCTGAACACCACCAATCTTAAAGATTCTGCTTACACCTGCTATGCGGGCAGCCACCAGGATGGCAGGATTCACCTTACCGTCCTTAGCAGGAGGCGTACAAAGCACTATCTCCTCACAACCTGCTATCTTAGCTGGAGTAGCCAGCATCAACACAGTACTAAACAGAGGCGCTGTGCCACCAGGGATGTAAAGACCTACTTTCTGTATGGGAACCGACTGTTGCCAGCATTCCACCCCATCAGTTACCTGAACATGTTCAGGCAGGAACTTCTGTGAGGCATGAAACTTCTCTATATTATCATGTGCCTGCTGTATGGCAGCTTTCAGCTCTGAGTTAACCAGTGTCTCAGCCTCCTGCATCTCAGCCCCTGTAACAGCCAGATCCTGCAATGCCACATGGTCGAACTTCTCCTCATACATCCTTACAGCCGCATCTCCCTGCGCCTTAATATCAGCAAGGACAGCAGCCACCGTGGCATTCAGCTGACTGGAATCACGCACAGGCCTTTTCAGCAAATCTTTCAGTTCCTCTTGAATGGGGTATTTATATAATTTCATTAACCTTTATTTTGTTATCGTTAACGTTATCGTTGATTAACTCTTCACTTTAAAGAATCATCTTCTCAATAGGCACCACAAGAATACCCTGAGCCCCCAGGTCCTTCAGCTGGCGGATAATCTCCCAGAAACGCTTCTCGTCGATTACCGTATGAACACTACTCCACCCCTCTGTAGCCAGCGGCATTACAGTAGGACTCTTGGCACCAGGCAGGATATCCACCACCTCTTTCACCTTCTCGGTAGGAACGTTCATCAACACATATTTCTTGTCCTCAGCGTTCTTTACAGCCTCAATACGGAAAAGCAATTCATCCAACACAGCCTTCTTCTCGTCGTTCATCTGCTTGTTACCAATCAGCAAGGCCTCGCTCTTCATTACCACCTCAACCTCAGCCAGATTGTTGCTTACCAACGTGCTTCCGCTGCTTACAATATCAAAGATGGCATCAGACAGGCCAATACCAGGGCTTATCTCAACAGAACCGGTAATCACGTGAATATCAGCAGCAATATGGTTCTTCTGCATGAACCTACGCAAAATACCAGGATAAGAAGTAGCAATTTTCTTACCCTCGAACCACTTCAGGCCAGTGTAATTAACAGCCTTGGGGATAGCCAGCGAAAGACGGCATTTGCTGAAACCCAACGGACGGATTACCTCAGCATCTTCCTGACGTTCCTCAAACTCGTTCTGTCCCACAATGCCCAAGTCGGCAACGCCTGTTGCCACACTCTGTGGGATATCATCGTCGCGAAGATAAAGGATTTCCACAGGGAAATTACTGCTCTGCACCAACAAGGTACGCTTGCTGCTGGTCACCTTAATGCCTGCTTCTGCAAGCAGAGCCATTGTATCTTCAAAAAGTCGGCCTTTCGACTGTACTGCTATTCGTAACATATTTAGTTTATTTACCTATTTAATTAAACCTTTCTACCTATAATATATAAATTGGCTGCAAAGATACGAATAAGTGAGCGGAATACAAAACAAAATCTTTTTTTTATTTAAATTCCCATACGAAAGTAGCAGTTAGCGGTCTATATAAAAAACTAAGGCCTACCTCGCGGCAGACCTTGCGTCTTCTTAAAGTAAAAATCTTTACCTTAACTAATTAACCTAAAAACTTTTCTTTAACTTTAAACTAAAACTAACAACACTATGTTCTTTTCTGATGCAAAGGTACGCCGGTTTTTCTTTATGTGCCAAATTTACCGGCACGAAAAGACAAAAATCTCCTCTTTTGTTGACTTAAATCAAAATCTTCCGGGCCTTTAACAGGGAATATCCCAAATTTAAACTATATTTGTACGCATTAATTCTTCAAGTCACATGCGCATAATATTAATTATTTGTTTATTTCTGTTTGCTCATACACTGTTAGCTCAAGAGACATCCGACCGCGGATTTATCCATCCGGGAGGCTTATACACTCAAGCTGATTTTGATAGGGTGAAAGCTCAGCTAGCTGCCAAGAACCTGACTGTGGCGAAAGCTTGGAGCGTACTGAGAACTGCCGAGTATGCCCAAAGTAATGTCCAGACAAACCCTGTCGAGACGATTGTACGAGGAGGCGGTAGTGGAGAGAATTACATGAATGCCGCCCGAGGTGCTGCTATGGCTTACCAGAATGCATTACGATGGAAGATTGCAGGTACGACAGCCCATGCAAGAGCGGCTGTTCGCATTCTCATGGATTGGTGTAATACAACGAAGGAAATAAGCGGCAACAGCGACCAGTGCCTAGCCGTGGGCATTTACGGCTATCAGTTTGCGCAAGCCGCGGAACTGATGCGCGACTACGAGGGATGGAACCAAGAGGACTTCGAGAAGTTTCAGCAATGGATGCTCACGTTGTGGTATCCAAAAGCCATTGGTTTTCTGCGTTCTCGCAATGGCACATGGGAAAACAGCGGCAAATGGTGGAAGGCACCTGGACATTATTGGTCCAACTGGGGCCTTTGTAACGCGCTGTGTGTGATATCGATAGGTATCCTGTGCGATAACGTGCGAATCTACAACGAAGGTATTTCCTTTATTAAATACGACCAGGCAGGCAACTACACCGAACCTCCCACATTGCACGACATAACGGGGCACGACGGCATTACCGGAAAAGCCATCTGGAACGACGGGCTGACGGAATTCTGGGGCAATCTGATTGTAACTGCCTCGAAGAGTGAACTGGAAACTGGGGCCTATGGCGAGTTGGGACAGATGAACGAGAGCGGCAGGGATACGGGACATTCGGCAATGGCGCTGGGCTTAGCATTGGATATTGCCAAGGTGGCCAATAATCAGGGAGACGATCTCTTCGCATATATGAATCATCGCTTGGCCGCCGGTATCGAATACGTGGCAGCACAGACCCAGAGTGTTCAGGGACTGCCATGGACCAATTACCATTATGGCACCAACGGACTTTACTATACCGACGGCCGTACGTTGGTAATGACGGAACCGGCCCTTGGTGCACAGATGCGTCCCTACTGGGGTTCGGTCATCGGACTATACGAGGGTGTGAAGGGGGTTGAAATGCCATTTTCAAAGATAGCCTATGCGCAAATGGGAATAGACGGAGGTGGCAAGGGCTCCACCAGCGGCGGATACGACCATCTGGGCTATTCTGTTTTGATGAATACACGTGAACCGCAGCTTTGTCCGGCAGAAAAGGTGCCTACAGAGCTTATGGGACAAATAGAATACAGTAACACACTTTCCGCATCGCTGATTCCCAGTATTGCAAATGAGAAAAAGCGTGGACTTGTAAACGGTAAGATAACGAATCACAACGAGCTCGGGGCTCTCGTCAATACGTACACCACGACAAAGAGTACTCCTCTGCCCAAAGGAAAGACCTTACGCCTCATACCACAGTTGCCGGAAGGAGAAGAGGACACCGGGCTATGGCAATGGAACACGGGCCAGACGACACGCGAGATTATTGTCAATACAGACTGGAGTTACGTTTATCGTATCAGCTACATCAACTCACGGGGTGTTGAAAGCCGGCTGGCATTCTTTATCTCTACAACCGACGAGGGTGAACCGGTGGGGATCAAAGGAACAAGAGGCGAAGGAGCAAAAAAGGGAAAAGAGATGGGCACTGCATACGACCTGCAAGGGCGTTGCGTAAGTTTGACATCAGTCCCTATCCCTGCTCAACCCAAAGGAGTCTATATCGTCAATGGCAAGAAGGTAGTGCGATAATAACCCACGACAAATATGATTATGAATACATTCCGGTACTTTAAGCTGCTCCTGTTCCTGTGTCCACTGTGTGTTGATGCACAGTACCGCTCTGGGGTTTGGACTCCCGACAATGGCGACGGAACATACACGAATCCTGTTCTTTATGCAGACTACAGTGATCCAGATGTATGTGTGTGTGGCAAAGACTACTATCTTACAGCCTCATCTTTCAACTGTATTCCGGGATTACCTGTTCTGCATTCCCGAGACTTGGTAAACTGGGATATTGTGGGTCATGCGCTAAAAGAGTTGGAACCTCGTGAGCTGTTCGATAAAGTACAGCACGGAAAAGGCGTTTGGGCTCCATCTATACGCTATCATAATGATACCTTTTATATCTATTGGGGTGATCCGGACCATGGTATATTCATGGTGCAGACCAAAGATCCCGGATCCACATGGTCTGTCCCTACATGTGTGATTCCAGGTAAAGGAATGATAGACCCCTGTCCATTGTGGGACGATAACGGACGTTGCTATTTGGTAAACGGATGGGCAAAATCACGTTCGGGTTTCAACTCTGTGTTGTCTGTGCGCGAACTTACTGCAGACGGGACAAAAGCAGTTGGTTTACCTCGCATTGTTTTCGACGGCGGGGAGGAGAATCACACGGTCGAGGGACCCAAGTTCTATAAACGCGACGGATGGTATTGGATAATGTGCCCTGCAGGAGGCGTAGAACAAGGATGGCAGCTGGCCATGCGTTCCCGTTCGGTGTTCGGTCCTTACGAATGCAAACGGGTAATGTGGCAAGGCAAGACTGATATTAACGGTCCACACCAAGGAGCCTGGGTTCACACAGCCTTCGACGAGGACTGGTTTTTGCATTTCAACGACAAGGGAGCCTATGGGCGCGTAGTCTATCTGCAGCCCGTTGACTGGAAAAGCGGATGGCCTATAATGGGAAATAATGGAGAGCCTTATGCAAAATACAGAAAGCCCCAATCATCTTCAACGATAGTAACTAACCCACAAGAGAGCGACGAGTTTGCCGATGGCATGGGACTTCAGTGGCAATGGCATGCCAACTACCACCAGTTCTGGGGGCAGCCAACGGCCAATGGCTGCTATCGTCTTTATACAATGGAACAGCCGGAATCATTCCGAAGTCTGTGGGACATGGCCAACCTCCTGCTTCAAAAACCGACAGCACCTCGTTTCACGGCTACAGCAAAAGTGCGTATAGCCTCCAAAGAAGAAACCCAATATGGCGGACTTGTAATGATGGGCCGTGACTACAGTGCACTGGTGGTCTGTCGCAAGGGGGATTGCTTCCAGCTTCAGCGCCATACTTGTATGGAAGCGGACGAAGGAAAGGAGGAGAAACGGGAAATTCTGGCTACTTTACAGCCTACCGCCCGAGATACCATTCCCTATGCACCGGCCATATATCTGGATTTGTACCTGCGTCTCGAGGTAAAAGAATGCGAAGTCCGGTTCTCTTATAGCCTGGACAACAGACATTTCCTGGCTGCTGGTCTGCCCTTTACGATGCGACAGGGAAAATGGATTGGAGCCAAGTATGGCTTTATCGCCGCATGTGACAGCCTGATAACCTCCCGAGGATGGATGGATGTGGATTGGGTTAGAGTCACTAAGTGATACATGTACTAAGTAAAAATAATACAGAATCATAATTTAATTTTGCCTTATGCCAACCTATAGTCGTTTAATCCTTATCATTTATTGTTTATCGTACGTTATCTTGCCCGTTTCAGCACAAAGTAATCTCAGCGATTATAAAATGGCCGGACCATACGAAGTTGTTGCGCGCGACGGACAGTTCCGCGCTTCCAAAGGTGGAAGCGAAAAGGACATGTGGACGGCTTATGAGTGTGCCAAAAGGGGCCATACACAGAAGGCGCTGGAAATAATCAATGCCTATGCCACAACACTTCAGCGATTCGACGGGCATGATGCACCACTCTGTGCTATCCAAGGTTTTCAACTGGTGCGTGCAATGACCTTGCTGCGTTCACATGCTACGGCCGAGTGGAGCGACATGATACGCCGGGCTATGATTCCCACCATCAGCAAATTCGAGGCGGACAGTCCTTACGCCAACGGAAACTGGGGTGCTATCGTGAACCGGCTACGTATGGCATGTGCCATATTCCTGAAAGATAGCGTGATGTACAAGTCTGCCGTCGATTATTTCCTGTATGCCAATGACAATGGAGCTCTACCCAGATACATCAGCGAGTCCGGACAGTGTCAGGAGACAGGACGTGACCAGGGACATGCGCAGCTTGGTCTTGGGATGATGTGCGATATTTGCGAGATGGCATGGGAACAAGGCGATGACTTGTGGGGTGCACTTGATAACCGACTGATGAAAGGCATCGAATACGCAGCCCGCTACAACCTCGGATACGATGTACCCTTCACGACATGGAAGGATTGTACAGGACTCTACAACGACTGGACGGAACCCGGTTCTATGGGACGGGGACGCATCTGGGATATCTACCGCAAGCCCTTCGACCATTATACAAAAGTAAAGCAACAGAAGATGCCCTACACAAAGAAGCTGCTAAGTCTGCAATCCAAGGCAATACGCCGGGGCGAAATGAAAGAGAATACAGAAGGACGGACATTCCAGATAGCCGGCGTGGCAGAAGGAAAACGCTTGCATCAGCTC
>JAEEGL013686934.1_pt1 | contig 17222 bp, 12 predicted proteins | sample 9134231 | NCBI WGS metagenome assembly JAEEGL01 (sample SAMN16246548, study PRJNA631951) | gut metagenome | biome: gut microbiome; feature: rumen; material: fiber-attached | host: Bos | place: Iran: Karaj | collected 2018-10
AGCGCCGCCTTTCTTATCGCCAGATACCGCGAGATACGCTTTCTGAGTCAGGATCCATGCGACGGGGATAGTAAGCAGCATGAAAAAGAACACGAAGTAGAAGTCCACGAATTGTATGTCGACTTTACCGAACACACGCATGACCTTCCATATGAAAGCAGCCGTCTCCGGCAACATGTTCTTATTCTTCACAGATATGCCATCCGGAGCGTACCGTAAAGTATCGATCAGCTGCCCGGTCTCGGGATCAGCCGTGCCGTACTGTCCGGTCTCGGCTATCTCCTTGGATATACGCACATAGAAGGCGGAATCCGGATCCAGAAAATACGGAAGGTCCGATTCATCGACCCAGACGTCATTGCCGTCCCTGCCCTGAAGGAGCGAGAGATCAGGCATCCTCACCGCACACGCGAAGAACAGGACTATGGCAAACAGGACAGCGACGATCAACACTCTCCGCCACTTTATTTTCCTGTTATCGTCTTTCATACGATTTCCTTCCTATTATCTGAATTGATTATATTGCCCTTTCATCTATATTATTGAGCACTATGCATTCCATTTATCTGGAGTATGACATCAATACTACCGTCTCCACGTGCGGCGTCTGCGGGAACATATCCACCGGCTGCACGGAGCGGATGACAAAGCCGCGGGCGGCCAGATATTTGCAGTCGCGCGCGAGCGTCGCGGGATTGCAGCTGACGTAGACCATGCGCGTTACATTGCTCTGGCAGACGGCGCTGAGGAATGTTTCGTCGCAGCCTTTGCGGGGCGGGTCCACGCTTAGCGCGTCGATGTGAACGCCGCTGCCCATAAGCTCCGGGAGCGCTTTCCCGGAATCGGCGCACAGAAACCGCGCGTTCGCGATCCCGTTGTGCGCGGCGTTGCGCTTTGCGTCCTCCACAGCGGCGGGCACGGCTTCGATGCCGATGACCTCTTTTGCGCTGCGGGCGAGAAGAAGAGAGATCGTCCCGATCCCGCAGTAGGCGTCCACGACGGTTTCCGTGCCGCAAAGCGCCAGCGCAGTCGCGGCCGTGCCGTAAAGCGTTTCCGTCTGCACGGGGTTGACCTGTAAAAACGACGCGGCGCTCACGTCGAATTCGAGGCCGCATATCCTGTCCGTCAGCTGCTGCGCGCCCCAGAGGACGGAGAATTTTCGGCCGAATATCACGTTGGTGCGCTGCGTATTGACGTTTACGATCACGCTCTTCAATCCCGGCACTTGCGCTCTTAAAGCGCCCGCAAGCGCCTGCGCGTGGGGAAGCGTGCTGCCGTTGATGACGATGACGACCATCACCTCGTTTGTGACGGTGACGCGTGCGACGACATGCCGCAAGAGGCCGCGGTGGGTTTGTTCGTCGTAGACAGAGAGCCCGTTTTCGTCCGCCCAGCGGCATACCGCGGCGACGGCCTGCATGATCTGCGGCCGCTCGATACAGCAATCCGTTATGGGGATGAGCCGGTGACTGCGCGGGGCGAAGAATCCTGCCTGCACGTGCCCGTCGACGAAGCCCAGCGGGAAACTGCCTTTGTTTCGGTAATGCCAGGGGTCGTTCATGCCGAGCGCCGGCGGAACGGAAATGTCCGAAAAACCGCCCAGACGCCGGAGGGCGTCCTCCACTTTCTGCCGTTTGAAGGCGAGCTGCGCGGCATAATCCATGTGCTGCAAGGAGCATCCGCCGCAGCGCGCGAACAGGGGACAGCGGGGAACGGTGCGCGCCGGCGAGGGAATCAGGACATCCTGCAGCTTTGCTACAGCATAGTTGGACGTGACTTTGATGATATGCGCGGTCACGGTCTCGTCCGGCAGCGCGCCGGCGACGAATACGGCAAAGCCTTCATAGCGCCCGATGCCCTGCCCCTCCGAAGCGAGGGAATCGATATGTAATGTGATGTCATCGTTGCGTTTTAAGCTGGTACTCACTGCGGTTTCCTCGTTATTTGGTGACCAGGCGCACGTTGTCCGCGCCCAGCATTTTTTCAAGCGCGCTTAAGAGGACGGGGGAGTCGTTGACGTAATATTCCTTGGAAACGCGCTTTTTGCTGCCCGTCTGCACATGGTACAGGACGACGGGGATGTTGCCCGGGTAGCTGCGCAAAAGGAGAAGCGCGTCGGCGGTTTGCTGCGCCTCGGAGCTTTCGCTGAACCGGAGGTAGAGCGTCTGCTCCAGTTTGAAGTCTTTCAGTGGCTGTGCGCTGTCGACCAGTATGGAATTGGGCTGATCCTCCCGAAGGCTGAGCTTTCCGGATACGACGAGAGGGTGATCCGGATAAAACTGGTTCCCGTACTGCTCCAGTACGCGCGGAAAAAGCACCAGCTCCACGGAACCGGTGACGCCCTCCAGCGTGCCGTAGCCCATGAGTCCGTTGCCGGATTTTACGGGCCGCTGCTTGAATTTGCCGACGATGCCGCCCACGCGCACGGGACAGTTGTCCTTCCACGGGCCGGTGCCGTCGGTGTTTTGCAGGTCCGCAACCGTGCATTCCATGCGCCTTAGCACATCTTCATATTCGTCCAGCGGATGGCCGCTGATGAAGATGCCGAGCGCTTCGCGCTCCTTGTTTAGGAGCGTCGTGTGCGCAAGCTCCGGAACGTCGGGCAGCTGCATGACTGTGCCGGAAAGCGCGGGCGCGCCGTCGTTGAGGTCGAAGAGGGAAATCTGCCCTTCTGCGCGCTTTTTACGCGCGGCCGCTGCCGCATCCATTGCGCGTTCATATACTGCGATGAGCTGCGCGCGCTTCACATGCATGCTGTCGAAGCATCCGGCGTAGATCAGGCCTTCCAGCATGCGCTTGTTGAGGTCTTCCGTGCGGTCGACAAAATCGAAAAAGTCGCGGAACGGGCCGCTCTTTTCCCGCTGTTCGACCATGGAACGCATGGGGCCGCCCCCGACGTTGCGCACGGCCTCGAGCCCGAAACGGATGTTTCCGTTTTCCACGCTGAAGCGCGCGTTGCTGTGGTTGACGTCCGGCGGCAGTACGCGTATTCCAAGGCGCTTGGCCGTGTAGACGTACTCCGCGACCTTGTCCGCGTTGCCGAGGTAGCTGTTGATCAGCGCCGCCATGAATTCCACGGGGAAATAGTGCTTTAAGTACGCGGTCTGATAAGCGAGCACGGCGTAAGCCGCGGCGTGGGATTTATTGAACGCATAGGACGCAAAGTCCATCATTTCGTCGAATATGCGGTTTGCGACCGCTTCCGGCACGCCGTTTTTCACCGCGCCGACAACGCCTTCCTCGGGCGCGCCGTAAACGAAGCTCTGGCGTTCCTTTGCCATGACGTCCGCCTTCTTTTTGCTCATTGCGCGGCGCACAAGGTCGCTGCGGCCGTAGGAATACCCCGCAAGCTCACGGACGATCTCCATGACCTGCTCCTGATAGACCATACAGCCGTAGGTGGTCTCCAGTATGGGACGGAGCTTTTCATGGGCGTAGACCACGGTATGCGTGCCGTGCTTTCCCGACACATAGCGCGGGATCTGTTCCATGGGTCCGGGCCTGAAGAGCGAGATTCCCGCGATGACGTCCTCAAAACAGTCGGGCTTGAGCTGCGTCATGAATTGGCGCATGCCCGCGCTTTCCAGCTGGAACACCCCGTCGGTGTCGCCGTGGGAGATCATGGCGTATACCTGCGGGTCGTCGTATTGCATGCGCGAAAAATTAGGCGGTTCTTTGCCGGATGAAGAGATGAAATCCAAAGTATCGCGAATCACCGTCAGCGTGCGCAGTCCCAGAAAATCCATTTTCAGCAGTCCCAGCTCTTCCAGCGTGCCCATGGGGAACTGCGTGGTGGTCGCTTCGTCGTTCTTCTGCAGAGGCACATACTCGGTGATCGGGCGTGCGCTGATGACGACGCCCGCCGCGTGTGTCGACGCGTGACGCGGAAGCCCTTCGAGCTTTAAGCCGAGGTCGATCAACTGGCGCACGTTATCGTCGGTGTCGTACTTGACGCGCAGCTCCGTCGAAAGCGTCAGCGCGCGGGAGAGAGTCATATTCAGTTCGGCGGGGATCAGCTTTGCGATGCGATCCACGTCGCCGTAGGGCATGCGAAGGACCCGCCCGACGTCGCGGATGACCGCGCGCGCGGCCATGGTGCCGAACGTAATGATCTGCGCCACATGATCCGCGCCGTATTTGCGGGTGACGTAATCGATCACTTCCTGCCTGCGCTCGTAGCAGAAATCCACGTCGATATCGGGCATGGAGATGCGTTCGGGATTGAGGAACCGTTCAAAAAGCAAGTGGTATTTGAGCGGATTGATGTCCGTAATATCCAAACAGTACGCGGCAAGGCTTCCTGCCGCGCTGCCGCGCCCCGGGCCGACCATGATGTTGTTGGTCTTGGCGAAATGAATGAAGTCCCAGACGATCAGAAAATAATCGACAAAACCCATCTGCGTGATGACGCTGAGCTCGTAATCGAGGCGCTCGCGCGCCGCGTCGTCCGCGTCGGGAAGTTTGCGCTTTAACCCCTGTTCGCACAGCTCCGTCAGGTATGCCTTGTTGTCTTTGCCTTCGGGCGCGGTAAAGCCCGGCAGATGCCGGACGCCGAATTCGATCGTGACGTCGCATTTGTCGGCGATTTCACGCGTCGTTTCCAGCGCTTCCGGATGGTCGGGGAAGGCGGCGCGCATTTCTTCGGGGGTCTTGAGATAGAATTCCTCCGCCTCCATGCGCATGCGGTTTTCCTCGTCGATAAAGCGGTTGGTCTGAATGCACAGCAGCACGTCCTGCGCCTGCGCGTCGGCGCGCGTGACGTAATGCACGTCGTTGGTCGCGACGGTCTTTGCGCCGATCTGCGCCGCGAGGCGCACAAGGTCCGGCAGGATCTGTTCCTGTGCCGCAAGCCCGTGATTCTGCAGCTCGATGTAGAAATCCTCGCCGAACATCTCCTTTAAGCGCAAGGCGATGCGCAGCGCCTCGTCGTACTGATTGGCGAGCAGCCGCTGCGGGATGTCGCCCGCCAGGCAGGCGGAAAGACAGATCAGGCCTTCGCTGTACTGCGAAAGCACGTTGTAATCGATGCGGGGACGATAGTAAAAGCCCTCCAAAAATCCGATCGAGGAGAGCTGCATGAGGTTTCGGTAGCCCTGTGCGTTTTTGGCAAGCAGTATCAGATGCGCGTATTCGCGGTCCTGTCTGCCGTCGCGGTCGGTCAAAGTGCGCGGCGCGACATATGCTTCCATACCGAGTATAGGTTTGATGTTTTCTTTGACACAGGCCTTATAAAATTCGATCACGCCGTACATGACGCCGTGATCCGTGATCGCGAGCGCATCCATGCCCGCAGCTTTTGCGGCGGCGACCAGATCGCTTATGCGCGCAGCGCCATCGAGCAGACTGTACTGTGTATGTACGTGCAGATGTGTGAATTCAGACATCGATGTTTATGCCCAGGTCGTATTTACTAATGTTTGCATGGTGGCCATGGCTTCCTTTTCATCGGGGCCGTTGACGATCAGATGGAAAGAATCGCCTGGACGGATGAACAGCGAAAGCACGCCCATGACGGATTTGGCGTTCACCTTTTTATTGTCCTTTTCGATTAACATTTGCGATTGAAATCCGCTGGCCACCTGAACGAACTGTGCGGCCGGCCGTGCACGCAATCCCTCCGGATTGTTGATCGTGAGAACTTTGCTGATCATAATGGAACCCCTTTCTGCACGGTAAGATCATGCGCGATCTGCGCAAGCTTGGAGAATCGATGATAAATGCCGGATTTGCCTACGCCCGCCATACCGGCCAGCTCTATCAGGCTGGCGTCCGGATTGTTCAGCCGCAGCTCGGCCGCTTCGCGCAGCGCCGGCGACAGCTTTTCCAGCCCCTGAAGCCGGTCGATCGTACGGATGGCCATCAGCTGATCCGCGGCGGCGTTGACGGTCTTGCCGATGTTAGCGGTCTCGCAGTTGTTGGTGCGGTTGATGTAATTGCGCAGGTCCTTTTCCGCGCGGACGTCTTCAAAGGCGAGCATCGCCTTTGAAGCGCCGATCAGGGCGAGGAATGCGGCGATCTGATCCCCTTCTTTTAAATATACCACAAACTTTCCTTTGCGAAATAGGATTTTAGTCGGGCAATCAAAAGTTTCCATGACCTGGCACAGCGTGTCCGCAAACGCTTTGCTGCGGCAGACGATCTCCAGGTGATACGCGCGCGAGGGGTTGGAGCATGAGCCGGCGCCCAGGAACGCGCCTCTGAGAAAAGCGCGCCGCAATTCGTCGCTTTCCAGATAGGCGTCGGGAATCGTCTGACGGAATACGACGCCGTTTTTACTGCGGGATAAAACGCCGCAGTCGCTTAGGAGCTGCTTGCAGCCTTCGCCGGACAGCGTGACGACGATCGTGCGCGCCGTGCGGGACGCGGTCTCACGCAGCGCGAGAATCGCTTCGAGCGGGTACAGGCTTGTGGCGAGCGTAGCGATATGCTTGCCCACGGCGTGCGTTTCGGTGGTGTAGTCCACCTTCAGCGCGTGGCCGAGGCGGATAGCGCCTGCCGTATGCGTCAGCCCCGCAAGCTGCGCTGCTTTGAGCGACGGTTTATTTGTGCGAAGACGGACAAGCTCTTCTTTGATGTCGGTGGAAAAGGACATCATTGCCTCCTTATTTACCGCCTTCAGCGGATATATCGCGGTGGAAAAGCCTCAGGCGCATATCGCTGCCGGAAAAACGACGGTACATCTCTTCCGCCGCAACGACCGAGCGATGGCGCCCGCCCGTGCACCCGAATGCGACCAGAAGACGCGGCTTCGATTGGGCGATAAAGCCGGGCAGCAGCATGCGCAGGAGCTTTTCGGCCTGATCGAAGAACACGCCGACGTTTTCTCTGGACAGCACAAAATCGCGAACGGGCGCGTCCTGACCGGAGAGCATCCGCATCGACGGTTCGTAATAGGGGTTGGCGATGAAGCGCATGTCGAAGACGAAGTCGGCGTCGATCGGCACGCCCCGCTTATAGCCGAAGCTCATGAACACGATGCTCATGCCCGAAGGGCTTGTCCCGAGGGAAAGGGCGTTGTCGATCATAGGCCCCAGGCTGTTGGGCTTAAGCTCGCTGGTATCTAAAATGTAATTTGCGCGGTCGCGCAGGAACTGCAGGTATTCGCGCTCGCGCGCTATGCCGGCCGCGATATCGCCAGCGACCGCCAGAGGATGCTGGCGGCGGGTCTCGTTGTAGCGGCGCTGCAGAACGGTATCGTAGCAGTCGAGGAACAGAATCTCGCATTCCGCGTCGATCGAATCGATCAGCTCCAGTACCTGCTTGGAGTGCGAGTGGAACATGTTCTCGCGGCTGTCGATCACGACGGCGGCGCGGTCAATGGGAGGATCGTTCTCTTGGCATAGCTTCGTAAACTGCGCCAGCATCAGGGAAGGGAGGTTGTCCACGCAAAAGAATCCCCGATCTTCCAGATGCCTCAATACCATGGATTTTCCGGCTCCCGAGAGCCCCGTAACGATCAATAGATACATGATTTTATCCCACCATTTTGATTTCGCATTCAAGCTGTACGCCGGAGTGCCTGTACACTTCCCGCTGCACATGTTCGATGAGGCGCTTTACATCGTCCGCCGTTGCGCCGCCGGTATTGACGATGAACCCGGCGTGCAGGTCGGAAACCATGGCGCCGCCGATCTTAAACCCCTTCAGTCCGGCCTGTTCGATGAGCGCGCCGGCAAAATGTCCCGCCGGCCGCTTAAACGTGCTTCCGGCGCTGGGCAATGAGAGCGGCTGCTTCTGCCGCCGCTGTTCCGTGTACTGCCGCTGGCGCTCCGCGGCTTTGCCGTCGTCGGGCAAAAGCGCGAATTCCGCCGACAGCACGACGTATTCCGGCGCGCAGAACCTGCTCGTGCGGTAGCCGAGGTCGTTTTCCGCAACGGGGAACGTTTCGACTGTCCCGCCGTGCAGCGCGCGTACACTGCGCAGTATCTGCTTGATTTCACCGCCGTATGCGCCCGCGTTCATGGCGCATGCGCCGCCCACAGATCCCGGGATGCCGCATGCCCATTCCAGCCCCATGAGACCGCGCGAAAGCGCTTCGCGCGCAAGGGAAGTGAGCGACCGCCCCGCGCCGACGCGCAAAAGCGTGCCCTGCTGCTCAATCTGATCGAGCGTACCGCTGATGCATACGACCAGCCCCCGCACGCCTGCGTCGCTTACCAGGAGGTTGGAGCCGCTGCCGATCACAAAACAGGGGACGTCAAAGCGGCTGCATGCGTTCAGCGCCTGCAGGACGTCCGTTTCGGTTTTCGGATACAGCACCAGATCGGCGGGACCGCCGATCCGAAAAGACGTGAGAGAGCACATGGGAACATCGCACTCAAGACGCATGCCCTCGAGTGCGCCGCAAAGCTGTTTTAACGCCTTGTCACGCTTCTCTTCCATGGATTTAGTATACAATAAAATTTTCCTTCTTGCACGTTTTTTATGGAAAGCCGAGGACTTCGTTCATGCGCGCGGTGAACGCCTCTGGGTCGCCGCCAAGAGCCCGCAGCGCGTCCTCGTAGAGCTGGCCCGCGTGGCGCTGATACGCGAACGTCTGGGGAATCTGCGGCGAGGCGTAGGCACGATAGAGCGCCGTCATGAGCTCGTTCGCGTAGACAGGTTCCGTTTCGATGACGGGCAGCGCGCCCAGTGCCGTGAGCTTTTGCTGCGCGGTTTCTTCCAGCAGCGCGCAGGCGAACGCTTCGATGTGGAGCCTGCGCTGTGCGTCGGCTTTTGCGTCGGCGGCGATGTACTGCACCTGCGGCGTATAGCCGCCGATGGCCGCGTATTCAAAGGTGAATCCTCCTTTGCCGCTGAGCTTTCGCATTAGATCGCCCGCGGCACGCGCGTCGGCGACGGCGAGGGGGACTTTTTTGCTCTGAAACCTGCTGTACTGCTCCGGTTCCCCCTTCAGCGAAAGCTGCACTGCGATGATCGGGTCGCCCGCGAGGAGCGCCGTGTCCGGCGCTGCGGCAAGCGTTTCCCGCAGCCATTCGATCTGTCCCGTATCCGGCCACTCCAATTTGCTTTTCTGAAGAAGCTGCGTATTGCAAAGGAGAAAATAACCGCTGTACAGGTACGGCAGGCCGTATACGGCGCCGTCCGAAAGGGCGGGGGCGAGACCGGAACGCAAAGCGGGGATTTCAATTTCACTGCTGAAGGCGGAAAGCTGTTCCGGATAGAGCGCGCCAAGCGCGAAAGACCATGCGTCCGGCCGTTCGCCGCGCGCGCAGCGCTCCTGCATTTCTTCCGGAGTCATGGCGAGGACCTTCCAGTACACCCCGCGATGCGCCGCTTCGTAGGCTGCCGCGCGCTGCTCCAGGAACGAAGAGATGCTGCCCTGATACGTTTTGAAGCCGGCCACATGCCAGAGCGTGATGATACCGGTCCATTCGGGCTTTTTGTTTTCCAACCACGAGCGGTAGATATTCGTCTGCAGCGACTGGCGGAGGAAGGAGGGCGCGCAGAAGAAAAACGCCAGCATGGCTATGGCGAGGATGCTTCTGAAAACGACGGTGTACCGGCGCAAAAAAATCCCCCCTTTTGGGAAATTGTATGCGTACAAATGACCGGATAAAACAGGAGAAAAGCGGGAATGATTCTTCTATATTCCGGCAAGGGAGGAAGGTTCTGCAAAAGTCGCTGCGGTGCGGCAAAGGTCGCGGTTTTTTCCGGCAGGATGCGAAAAACGCCGCGCGAATAGTTACAACGTGAGACGTGGGACGGCGCAGGCCGTTCCGATATGAGGAGGCGAAGAGATGGAACTGAAAGGAACGCGCACGGGTGCGCGTATGACCGTGCGTCTGTACGGCGAGCTGGACGATCACAATGCGGCGCGCATCCGCAGTGCGCTCGAAGCGTTGATCGCCGATCCGAAGGTGAAAGAACTGCAGTTGGAGATGTCCAATGTGACATTCATGGACAGCGCCGGATTAGGCGTGGTGCTGGGCCGGTACCGCAGTTTGGCGGCAAAAGGCGGGAAGCTGATCGTTTCCGGCGTATCGGCGCCGGTCGATCAGATATTCCGCATGTCCGGCGTGTATGCGCTGGTGGAACGCGCGTAGGGAAATATTGAGGGGAAGTGGGTATGTTCATGTACGACAATGAGATGCATCTGCAATTTCGAAGCCTGTCGCAGAACGAGGCGTTTGCGCGCGCAGCGGTCGCGGCGTTTATCACACAGCTGAATCCGACGATCGCGGAGATCACGGACGTTCGAACGGCCGTTTCGGAGGCGGTGACGAACGCGATCGTGCACGGTTACGCAGACAAGGAGGGGACGGTATACCTCGACTGCTATATTTGCGGCGCGAACTGCGTGATCCATGTGCGCGACGAAGGCGTGGGGATAGAGGACATATCGAAGGCACGCCAGCCTTTTTTCACGACAAAGCCGGATCTGGAGCGTTCGGGCATGGGATTTACCGTGATGGAGACGTTCATGGAACAGGTCGACGTAAAGTCGGCGCCCGGTTCGGGTACGGAAGTGACGCTCCAAAAACGCATAGGAAGGCCTGATGCGGCATGACCGATTTGACGCCTCTGCCGCATGAGGAGGTTCTCGCACTTCTGGAACAGGCGCAGGCGGGCGATATGCCGGCGCAGGAGCGGCTCGTGCAGCACAATACGGCGCTGGTGAAGTCCATCGTGAAAAAATTCCTCGGCCGCGGCGTCGACTACGACGACCTGTTCCAGATCGGCAGCATGGGGCTGATCAAGGCCATACGTCATTACGATACGCGCTTTCACGTGCGCTTTTCTACGTATGCCGTGCCCATGATCGCCGGCGAGATCAAACGCTTCCTGCGTGACGACGGCATGATCAAAGTGGGACGCTCGTTAAAGGAGCTTGCCGTGAAGGCGGCGGCTGCACAGGAACGATTCCGGCGCAGATGGGGACGCGATCCCGGGATACAGGAGCTGGCGGCGGAGCTGGACGCGAGTGCCGAGGATGTCGCGCTCGCATTGGAGGCCGCGCGCCCGCACGTGTCGCTGCACGAACAGATGTACGACGAAGGCTCCGGCGTGGAGCTCATCGATCAGATGCGGCAGCCGCGGGAAGACGACGGGATGCAGGTAGACCGGATACTGCTCAAGGAACTTTTGGGACAGCTGGAGCAAAGAGAGAGGCAACTGATCGTTTTAAGGTATTTTCAGGATAAGACGCAGTCGGAGATCGCGAAACTCATGGGCGTATCACAGGTGCAGGTGTCGCGGCTCGAAAGCCGCATCCTCAGTAAAATGCGCGAGGCCGCCAAATAAGGCGGCCCCGCGTTCTTTTTTTCGTTACCGGCCGATGCTTTCGGTCACTTTTTCGGCGTAGCGGACGGCTTCCATGGCGTCCTTCGCGTATTTGTCTGCGCCGATTTTGTCGGCGTACTCCTGCGTGAGGACCGCGCCGCCTACGACTGTTTTGCACCACGGCGCCTTTTCGCGCAGCAGCCGGATCGTTTCCTCCATGGCGGGGACGGTCGTCGTCATCAGTGCGCTCAGCCCCGCAAAAGGAGCGTGCAGGTTCAAAACCGCCTCGAGAACTTTTTCGGGGGGCACGTCCTTCCCCAGATCCACGACGTGGAACCCATAATTCTCCAGCAGAAGCTTTACGATGTTCTTGCCGATGTCGTGTATGTCGCCCTGCACTGTGGCGATCACGAACGTTCCCTTATCGGAGGTCCGTTCCTCGTTCCCCGATACGAAGGCCTTGATCGCCTCAAAGGCGCTTTTGGCGGCCTCCGCGCTCATGAGCAGCTGGGGAAGGTATACCGTCTTGTTTTCAAAGCCGAGCCCTACGGTGTCGAGCGCGGGAATGATCTCGTGATTGACGATATCCAGCGGCGGCGTGTCGCTTAAGAGCGCTTTTGTGATCTCGCCGGCCCTCTCCTTGAACCCTTTTACAATGGCATGCTGCAGTTCGGACTTGAATTCATCCGCGCTCTTTTTCACTTCGGCAGGCGCGGCGGGCTTGGCGACCGCGAACGTGTCCGCCGCTGCGATATACTCGGCGCAGTTTTCGTCCAGCCCCTTTAATGCGCGGAAGGTGTAGTAGGTCTTCATCATATCCGCGGAATACGGGTTCATGATCGCGGCGGACAGACCGTTTTCAAGCGCTAAGGCGAAAAACGTCCCGTTTACGGCGTCGCGGTTGGGCAGGCCGAATGAAACGTTGGAAATACCCAGCGAGGTGTGGCAGTTTAGCTCAGTCCGTATCTTCCGCAGCGCGGCGAGAGTCGCCAGAGCCGCCGTGTTGTCGGCGCTGATGGTCATCGCCAGCGTGTCAAAAATAATATCTTTTTTATCGATGCCGTACTGCGCGGCGGTTCTGAGGATCTTTTCCGCGATCCGGAACCGGCCTTCAGCCGTTTCGGGGATGCCGTTTTCATCGAGCGTCAGCGCAACGACGAGGCCGCCGTATTTTTTCACGAGCGAGAATACCGCGTCCATGCTTTCCTGCTTGCCGTTTACGGAATTGATCATCGCCTTTCCGTTGTAGCGGCGGAGCGCCGTTTCCATCGCGGCCATGTTGGAAGTGTCGATCTGCAGCGGGAGGTCGACGACCGCCTGCAATTCGCATACGGTGGTCTTGAGCATCCCAATTTCGTCGATGTCGGGAAGCCCCACGTTGACGTCGAGGATATGCACGCCCTTTTCCTGCTGGCTGACGCCTTCGGAAAGGATGTACTGGATGTCGTTCTCAAGGAGCGCGCGCTTAAACCGCTTTTTGCCGGTGGGGTTGATGCGCTCGCCGATCAGGACGGGAGAACCGCCGAACTTCACGGCGTGCGTGTACGAGGAAACGACGGTAATGTTCTTGGGTGCGACGGGCAGGGGAGAAAAACGCGCCGTCTTTTCCGTGAGCGCGCGGATATACGCGGGCGTGGTGCCGCAGCAGCCGCCCACTACGCGGAGCCCTTTTTGCATAAGTTGGGCAACGTCGTCCGAAAACTCGTCCGGCGCGACGTCGAAAACCGTCTTTCCGTCCACGGATTTCGGCAGGCCGGCGTTCGGCTTGAAGACCACGGGAACGGAAGCGTTGTCGAGAAGCTCCTCGGCAACGGCGCGCAGCTGCTTGGGACCGAGGGAGCAGTTCGCTCCGATCACGTCCGCGCCCATGCCCTCCAGCATTGCGGTCATGGCTGCCGCGGTCGCGCCGGTCATGAGCTTTTTGTCTTCGCCGTAAGCGTTGGATACGATGACAGGCAGATCGCTGTTTTCCTTTGCGGCGAGCAAGGCCGCTTTTGTTTCGTAGCTGTCGTTCATCGTCTCGATGATGATGAGGTCCGCGCCGTACTTGACGCCGAGCTTTATGGTCTTCGCGAAAACTGCCACCGTGTCCTCAAAGTCAAGATCGCCCAAGGGGCGAAGCAGCTTTCCCGACGGGCCGATGTCGAGGGCGACGAATTTTTCCGCCTTTGAGGCGCTCTCGTTCTTGGCCTTTTTTGCGTTGGCGATCGCCGCTTTGACGATCTCCTCCAGCTCGTCTTCGGAGAATTTCAGCGTATTCGCGCCGAAGGTGTTGGTGCAGACCACGTTGCTGCCCGCGTCAAAATAATCCCGATGGATACGCGTGATGATTTCGGGATGCAGGACATTCCAGCGCTCGGGGTATTCGCCCGGTTTTAAGCCCGCCTCCTGTAGGAGCGTGCCCATGGCGCCGTCGAGATATACGATGTTGTCTTTTAAAAACTCTCTGAAAGTCATGAATTACCTCGTTCGTCTGAAACAGGGTCCCTCAAAGCATCTGTTTCCCGAGAATATCGGAAAGATTGCTCTGTATCTTTTTTGCGACGTCGGGCTTGTTCATCGAATACACATGCACGTTCGTGATTCCGTTGGTGTACAGGTCGATGATCTGGTCAGTGGCGTAGATGATGCCCGCCTGCTTCATGGCGGCGGGGTCGGAGCCGAATTTATCGACCAGACTTTTGAACCTTTGCGGCATAAAGGAGCCGGAAAGCTTGATCGCCCTTTCGACCTGGTTGGCGTTGGTGATGGGCATGATGCCGGGGATCACCGGGACGGTGATGCCCGCCTCGCGGATTTTATAGAGGAAATTGTACAGCAGGTTGTTGTCGAAGAACATCTGCGTGGTCAGAAAATCGCAGCCGGTATCGACTTTTTCCTTTAACCATTTGATGTCTTCCTTTTGGTTCGCGCTTTCGGGGTGAATCTCCGGATAGCAGGCGCCGCCGATGCAGAAATCTGGATCGGTGGTCTTCAGCTCGGCAATGAGCTGAGTAGCGTGCTGATAATCCCAGCGGCTGCGGTCGGCGTGTTCAAGCTCCGGCGGGATGTCTCCCCGCAGCACCATGATGTTCTTCAAGCCCGCCGCTTTGATCTCGTTGATTTTTTGCCGCACGGTCTCCCGCGTGGAAGACACACAAGTAAGGTGTGCCAAGGTCGGCACACCGTAAAGCTCCTTGATGTTTTTCGCGATGTCAAGCGTGTATTTGCTTGTTCCGCCGCCCGCGCCGTATGTGACGCTCATAAAGCATGGACGAAGCTTTGCGATTTCCTCCGTTGCGGTTTTTACGCTTTCAAAACTCGTTTCGGTTTTCGGTGGAAAGACCTCAAAGGAAAGAGACAATATATCCGTGGTGATTAAGTCTATAATACGCATGTCTATATCCTTCGCCTGATATTTATAATAAAACATTATGCCACAATATTTGAGGACAAATCAAGTAAATTCCGGATATTGCGTTTAACAATCCCGCCGGACTGCGCAGGCATGGCGGCTGGACGCATCTTGACGCGCTGAAGGGAAACATGGATGCAATCGACCGCATCCGCAATGCCTACATCGACGCGCTGGAAGGTATCGACACGCAGGATCAGGCTTTCGCGTGGGAGGAGGACAGCTTCTCCGGAAAGGATCCGAATTACGATTATTCAAAGCCGTTTGCGGAACAGATTGATGATTACAAAGCGGGAAAGATTCGAAAGGGAGATACGCTTTTAGTCGGAGGTACTCCACAAATATTCAAAGATATCGGGTTTAACGCGCTGCCTGTAACAATCAATACGGAGCATATTGATTATGCACTGAATGGGACAAAGGACGCGGATCATTTTCTTGGAGAAGCCAAGCTAAAGCAGCTTCCGGAAAGCCTGAAGAAACCCATTGCGGTGTTTGTTTCGGAAACGCAGCCGAATACGAGCGTTGTTGCGCTGCTTCCGTTTGAAACGAATGGCAAGCAGACAATTGCGCCGGTTGTCATTGATGGCTTTGGAAAGCAAAACGGCATACGAATTAACAGTAATGCGGTTACATCGGTTTTCGGAAAAACGAATGCTGTTACAAAGTTGCTATTCGATGCAATCGTTAATGAAATGAACGGGGAATTTTCTCTCTTGTATATCAATAAAAAAGAAGCCGATACATTACTCAGGCGAGCAAGGCTCCAATTGCCAGGAGGGCCTGCGTATGACGGCTACATAAATAATATACGCGATAGCCGTTCCCCTGTCAAGCCCAAATTTGAAAACGTTACCGAAACGACGCAGTTCAAGCGCTGGTTCAAAAAAAGCAAGGCTGTCAACAAAGATGGCACTCCAAAACTGTTGTATCACAATACGAACAATGAATTCACTGTCTTTGATACAAGCCGGAGCGGTTCGAACCAAGGTGCTAGGCTGGGCGATGGTATTTATTTGTCCAGCTCGCCTACGGAGTTTGCAAATTCCGCATATGGCAGCAGGCAGATGCAGTTGTACGCATCTATCCAAAAACCATACGAGGCGTCAAGAGGCCTTTCAAAGCAGCAGGCGGATATGATTGTGGAAAAGTACGGGCCGATCAAGCACGGGGATATCCATAAGTACAACGACCTGTATAAAAATCATGCCGTTGCTAAGCTGATGACGCCTTTGCGGACAATGGATTATATCAAGGAATATGCCGACGACGCGGGAATCAAGACGAGTGATATTTTCAAAGAGCTGGGATACGACGGTATTCATGACGGCGTCGAGTGGGTAGCCTTTGACAGCTCGCAGGTCAAGTCCGCTACGGACAACATCGGGACGTATGACAGGAACAATGACGATATCAATTTCTCCTCGAAGGACAGTCTGGGCAACGATCTGAGCGAGCAGCAGGTCGAGTTCTTCAAAGACAGCAAGGTCAGGGATAAGAACGGGAACCTGCTGGTGATGTACCACGGCACGGACGAAGAGTTCTATGTGTTTGACTTTCACAGGGGCGGAGAACATGGAAACGCGGAAGGCTTCGGAATATATCTGGCAAGCAGTAAGAAAATATCCGAAAACTACGGCGACAGGCTGATCGCTTCCTACGTTGACATGAAACGTCCGGCAAGCTCTGCGCAAAAGACGATCAAGCTCTCTGAGCTGAAGAAGCTGATCAAGGCAACCTGCATGCAGGAGGCGCAGAACCTGCTCGATGATTACGACGGGAAGCTAAGCGATGCGCTCAAGGATACGTGGATATCCAACTATACCGATACCTACGAAAAGAGCATAGAGGCATCGTATGACGAAGTAGCCAGAGAAATCCTGCGGCTGAATGACAGCGATATGGACGTCATTCAGGAAGTCATGGCAGGAATGGCGATCAGAGATTATGAGGCTGCGATTGAGTTCTACGATCTTTTAACCGAAGTAACGGGCATTGACGGGTTTATCACGTATTGGGGCAAGCATACGGACAAGATCGAGGACCGGCCTATGATCGCCCTTGCCTTCAGAAGTGAGCAGGTCAAGAACACGGACAACCGCACGCCGACGAGCGATCCGGATATACGGTTCTCGGCGAAGGAAACAAATCTTACAGACCAGGAATTGGAAAATTATAACCGCTATGTAGATAATGCATTAGATGGCCCTGGGAACAACGAGCTGCCATACATCCAACTCGGCCCCGTTGTTAAATCAATTAGGGAAGGGCTAAAAAGGTTTGGTGTGTTTCTTCGGGAAGACGCAGAACATCGTCTATCAGATAACGATGTCCGTCACTTATACAACAGCCATGGAATAAAACGCGATGGACCGTATGGAGTTACATATGGGGATGTTCTTGCTGTTCCTTATATTATTGCGAACGCAGATCATACATATTACAGAGAAACAAAGGACGGAAAGAAGGGAATACTCTATGTGTTAGACCATGTAGATACTACATACTATGTAGAAGGGATTGAGGAAGACGGTAACTTGAGCGGCCATCAGATGATGAAAGTGCCGCTTGGAGTAGTACCAGATGCGTATAAAAATGATATAAA
>JAEEGL014121447.1_pt1 | contig 17222 bp, 7 predicted proteins | sample 9134231 | NCBI WGS metagenome assembly JAEEGL01 (sample SAMN16246548, study PRJNA631951) | gut metagenome | biome: gut microbiome; feature: rumen; material: fiber-attached | host: Bos | place: Iran: Karaj | collected 2018-10
CGCATAATAGCGATTATTGTAAACCAGCGTTTATCTGGCAGACAGTTTCAGGGTCTTGTTATACATTTTCCACTTGAAATTTCCCGAAAAATGAGCTATTGGCTCCTAGCTCCTAGCCGCTAGCTTGGTTATTCCTGATTCTTGCTATAACGCACGAATCAGGTTTATCAAGCTAATAGCTAGAAGCTGGCAGCTAGAGGCTTAATTTCGGAAAACTCAAGTCGTATCAGTATTCTACGGCTTTTTCATGAATTATCAAGAGGTTTGAATAATTCTGCCGCTCGACAATAATCGCTCTAAATATTAAAAACGAAAAAAGAATTAGAAAGTAACAGGGTAGAGGGAAATTTTTTGAAATTTTTTTCTTCCAATGCATCTTTTGCTGTAACCGCTTTTGAGAGAATGGATTATCGAGAAAAAACCGGCGCGCATTTTTGCCCACAGCGCCCCGTTTTTGCCCCCAGAATCGCCCTCAATGGAAAATTGTATCCTTTTTTCCTTGAAAAAAAGCGTTCGTCATGCTATAATCGGCGCCCTGCATGGTTCTAACCTGTAAAATTTGATTTATGAGAAATATTGTTATACCGCCAAAAATGTTAGAGGAATGGGCGGCGCTGTATTGGGAAAATCTTGAACGAGCCGAAGCTGAGAGACGATATTTGAGCTGTTTTTCGGACGGACGATTATACATCGTCGCGCCTGAGGGCTACATGCTCACGCGGTTTGATAATCCGTATCGGCGCGACGACCTTGCGCGAAGCTGGGCAGTTGAGCCGGGCATTGTCCGTAACAATGCGGAGTATCAAAGGCGCCTCTATTGGCTGCAAAATGAGCGCTGGGAGACGGGCGTTTACTTCGGCTTTCGGGTTCTTGTCTTTATTAAATTTAAGAGTAACAACGATATTGTCAGACTTCGGCTATACCGTCTTGACGGCAAGCGTTTTGGGGAATACTTCGCTCAGGGCGACGACTTCATCGACCTTGACGGCGAAGGCGCTCAAATAAAAATCGTTGACCCCTTACCCGGCGCGTTGACTTATGACAAGGCGGAGTTTTGGCGCGGGTTTGACTTCATGCGCTCACACGGCGGACTCACGCCAGAACAGGTAATCGCAGCGCAGCAAAAACGGAAACAACAAAGAAAGGAGAGAAAGTAACAATGTCTGATTATGACAACGACTCCAATGTTCCGCAAGCCGCGGAGCAGCCGGCGCCGGCGTCGTTCGACGAACTGGGCAGCGCCTTCGGCTCCAAAACCGTCGAACAGATGGAGGAGGAAAATCGACAAATGCAACGCATCCGCGAGGAATGTTCACGGCGTCCGATTAGCTATGATAACTGCGGAAATATTATCTACGGCAATACGCCAGAGCCAAAGCCTGAGACCGTTGACGAGCAAAAGCCGCTTTTGCCGATTATCATCCGCGGAGACTGCGTGCCGGATATACGGATTAGCTTTTTATGGCAAGACCGTTTTCCGTATCAGTTCGGACTTCTTGCAGGACGGCAAAATTTAGGCAAGTCCATGTTTGTCGCGTACCTCACAGCAAAGATAACAAATGCCAGTTTTAAGAGCTGGGGCGACGGCGCTCCATGCCCTACAGGCTGCGTTATGTTCTTCACGCCAGAGGGCGGCGCGGCGCTCACAAAGCAGCGTATATGTAACATGGGCGGCAATACGGAGAACATCGTCTTTTATTCCGGGTTAGGCAGTGGACGCTTGCGGCCTGATGGAACGATTGATACAGACATCGACCCGGTTGTCAGTGATATTTACAGCCTCACCAGGGCGATAGACGCGGCGGAGAAAGACACCGGGCAAAAGGTTCACTTGGTCGTAATCGACCCGATAACGGACTATATGGGCGAAGTCAGGCAGAACGACAATGCCGAAGTTACAAAGGCGCTGCGCGGTCTGGATTTTCTGGCTGTGGACAGAGGCGTCTGCATACTGGGCGTTAAACATGTTAATAAGAGCGTCAACACGACGGCGGCGGTTTATAACGTTGGCGGTTCAGTCGCGTTTACCAGCAAGCCGCGGTTTGTCTACATGCTTGACCAAACGCCTGACAGCCGCAAGGCGGATTTGGAAAAAGACGACTCTATAGAGCGGCGTTTGGTTGCGGTTTGTGCAAAGCATAACGACTTCGACACTCCACCCTCTTTAGAGCTTACGCTCAGAAACGACGATAACGACGGCAAGCGCGTTGAGATAACTGACTTCTATAGTTATTGGACGGCGGAGTCTTTACTGCATGCGCTATCGGAGATTAACGGCGGCGGTTCTAAAGGACGAGGCAGACCGGCGGACGATGAACGCAACGCTGAAATAGAACGCCTGCTTGCCAGCGGAATGAGCGCCAAAGACGTAATCAGTCAGACGGGCGCAGGTAAAAACCACGTTTACGCGATATTCAATGAGCTAAAAAAGAAACAGACAGCGTCCTATTCAGAGTTTACCGACTTCGGAGGCGATGACAACGACAAAGCCGCTTAGTGATTAACAATGTTAGTTTAGATAGCTTTTCCCTGTTATTCCCTCTAATTTCTTATATTAGGAATAACGGGGAATACGGGGAAAAACTACCTAATTTAACATTACAAGATATATCAGACTGTTAAACTGGGGGTTTTTTCCCCCTTTCCCCCTAATTCCCATATATGAGGCTTTACGGGGAATAATGGGGAAGTCTTACCTGGTTTAGCATTTTGAGAAAAAAATTATTGTTGCGTATTGCCCGGGCTAATTGCGAAATAAAAAAAGCCCCCGCAAAATATTGCAAGGGCTATGAGCTGGGGAACAGGGGCAAGAACCGATGGCGTTAGAGTCCTGAATTTGCGGGGTTTTAACGATTCGTCAAAAACAGGAGAGCAGTTTGGAGAGCAGTTTGACGCTTTTGAGCAGATTTTGCCCCTTCTTAACTGCATGAACATCGACCAGCAAACAGCCCTTCTTAAAGCCTTACAAAAACTGGTTCCTAACGCAGGTGAAACAAACCGTTAAACGCCGTTAAAGCCCTTTCTGGGGCGAGTCAACTTTTCCCCGTTAGTTTGTCGTTTATTAAAAAACAGCCCCACAGAAAGCCAACGTGGGGCTTTTTATTTGTCATTCCTTGTAGACCGTGATTGATTATCCAATCAGGTGTTTTGATTGTGTTTCAGAACAGGGAAGAATGATTGGATATTCCCTCGCTCTTTTGTCGTTCAACAAGCAAATTCAATCCAAAGAAAAGCGTAAAAAGTCGTTAAATGACGACAGCGCCGATTAGGGCGAGAGTTTGGATTCAATCGCATGATTATTGCCAATCCGACAGTTGCCCCACAGAAAGCCGCTGTGGGCTTTTCATGCGGCTTCAATTTCACGCTAAAGAACTAACCATTTTACCAAGACTTTTGGAGAGATGGCGATGATGTTAAAAATTTACGCACTCTCCTCGTTTTTGCTTTAGAGTCAAGTCATGTCAACGCCTGCAAATAGACTTTCTCCCAACTTTTTCCTATAAAAAGAGTTTTACTGAAAAAAGAATAATCCAACCAGACAGCAGCATACCAAAACCGATTAGAAGTGAATGGCACTAAATGCTCAGAGGAATGAGAAAAGAAGAGCGTTGCATTTACCTCATCCCTCGCTAATTAAAGAGCGTACAACCTTCGCGTTTGAATTCTTCTGCCAGATCAAGTAAATGCTCTTCTGTTGTGTCTAAATAGTTTGCCAAGCACTTTAGACATAAATAATATCGCAGATTTCGACCCAGCAGCTTTTTGCATAACGCAATTGCCACTTTTTCCGGAACCTGATTACAACAGCCACATTCGGTACGTTTACTCATGATGACGCCATTATAGCGATTTTTCTTGGAGTCGTCAAGAGGAGCCTTCTTCTACTCGACGCTATAGGTCGAAATGAACCGATTGCGAAATTCATCCGGGTTGATAATCTTCATCTGTTGAATTACGGTGCTTTGCATTCTCACAGCAGGCTGAAGACAGTATTCGTTAAACTGCTTTTTGAACTGTAAATCCTGAATAAGATCTTCGTTAGCATGCGGGAAAAACAGCTTGATATAAGCGGTGCAGAGCCGTTTAACAGCTTCTTCTTCACGCTTGGATGTTGCGCCATTTTTAGAACTGATGCAAACCAGCTTGTTGACCAAATCCCGGTAACGCATGTTTTCAGCCGGACTGCGAAACAGGTGCATGATTTCTGTGAAATATTCTGTATTCAACGCCCAACCGCTGATAAACATTTGAGTCGAAAGAGGTGGAATATTGGTAGCAGGAATGAACCCGTGAATTCGTTCGATCAAAGCGGTGTCCCGAAATACTGGCGGCAAGTCGCGAAACATGTCGTTATCGCCATTCATGTCTTCCATGCGAATGTTGCCTAAAAAGATTATCCCGGCTTCTCCGCTGACCTTTTCGTTACCGACATTTACATAGCCGTCTTCCATATAGCCTTTCAGGATTCCAGCCATTTCCTTATCGTTTGTAAACGAGATGGACTTAACTTCGTCAATTGCAACAAAGTCGTTAAACGTAACCAGACCTTTTTTAGTTGAACCATGCCCCATATCCAGAAACAGCTTTGCCCGGCTGATGCTTCCACCCCCAGCAAGCCAGCCGTATTTCCCCAACTTGCCAAAGATATAGGATTTACCGGTTTGCTGAGGCGCCAATTCAAACAGATTGACTCTCGGTTGGATAAACGGCAGCAGACGCGTCAGCATTGTGTGTTTGGCAAGCCAAACAGATTCCGGCGTCTTATCGGGCATGGCAAGGGCGAACCCATCGGGATTGTAGTCAATTGCACCCAATAAAATATCCATCCATTCCTGAGGATCGTCAAACTGCTTTCGAGCCTCGCGCCAGGCGTCCAGATTTACCTTGTATGGACAAAAGTTCTTGTAGGAAAGCAGCGTAAAGCGACCGTTATTTCTGTTCCCTTCTGGCGGCTGATAGCCGACGGTAATCAATCCCCAGCCACCAGAATCGTTGATAAGCTGATCTTTAATTCTTTCCCAGACGTAATCTTCAATGATGGTGTTGCTGTAGTTAAATCCCAATTCGCTAATTTCAAAGGAATAATTTCCGGCTTTTGAATTGAACAGAATATTAACTTTTGCCAAAAACGGGCGAGCTTCTCCGGATCGCGCTTCCTCTTGAATAATGGCAGCTTCGCTTTGCTGAGGAATAATGGACGCTACGTATTGACGAAGCTGTTCCTGATCGCTGATTCGTCCTTCGGCATTGGCTTTGCGTTTGATAATCCAGTCTCGCAAAAACGCTTCAATCTTTGCCGAACGAAACATAGACATCAAGTCTTGATCTTTATATATCGTTGTGGAAGGAAAAACGGATCGAAGTTTGGTTGTATCGTACATTGTATTGCTTGAGTGTTAAATGCTGATTAAATTCCTAAATCTTCTTCTTCCATTTGATCGTTTGACGTTTGAACCGAACTGGAACTGGATTTGACAACATACGGCGGCTGAACGGACTCGCTTCCTTTGGAGAAGATGATAAACGGGATTAACTGTTCTTCGAGCGTTGCTCCGCCGTGAAGTTCGTTTGATTTGCCACCTGACTTTTTCAGACGGTTATAGCCGCGAACGACCCAATATTTATTATCGTGACAGTCATATATCGTATCAAATGCATTTTTAAGATTGTCTGGTATTTCATCGTCGGAATTTGGACAAACATACCGCCAATCGTCTCCCTCCACAGGAAGAGTTTCAACCAGGTCGTTTTCGTATGCCAGAACTGCCAGACGGGAAAGTCCGTGATCTGCCGTTAAAACAACTCGGGCGAACTTCTGAAGTGCGTCTTTGACTTTGTTGATAATACCAGCAACTGCTCTCAGGGAAGCTAAAAAGTTTTCTTCTGGAGAACATTCGTTTCCCTTTACCGCCTCTTGATGTGCGATATTGTCTAAGTCCTGAAATTTGCCAACAATACGACTTTCAGGCCAACTTTGTTCAATCGGATTAAAGCATGTTGATGTTGGCAGTTTTGCTTTGACTACGCAGCTGGATTCAATTCCGATTTGAGTCTCTGACCGAATCAAAGTATTCAGTAACGGCACGAATTCTGCGCCCAGACCGTCAATTATCAGAAGTCCCAAATCGTCTTGGTTTTTGAGGCTGTTGAGTTTATATTGACAGGATTCAATAAAGTCTGGAACGGAAGCCGCAAAAGCGCGACGTACAAATTCAGGCGTGATCCTGTTAGTTGCTCGCAATTGTCGATAATCCGTAAAATAACTGTCAAGTTCTTCGGAACCGTAATTATAACTGGACAAATAATCTTTCAAAAGGGGACAGGATTCCAAAAAAGCCGCAGGAATAACGCTGGGATCTGAAAGATTGAAAACGCGGCGAATGATTTCCTGGTACTCCCAATTTGTATTCAAGTTTAAATACTTCAAAAGAGAAATGTCCGAAGGATAATCGCGAATCGCATTGATAAAATCATGAACCAAACTGTCGCGTTTGCTTGGCGGCAGCGATAGCAGCGCTTCTTTGCGTTCTTCAGGAATTGAGTATCGTTCCGGAGTTGAATTGGAAGAGAGCGAGCTGGCAAGGCGCCGGAGCGGAATATCTACAGTGTATTTTTGCAAAAAGTTTTGAGACGTTAAGTCGTCCTCTGCCAAAACCTGTGCCAGACAGCAATTGGGAGGAGCAATTCTGTTGCGAATGTATGCAGCAATCGTTTGCCATAAAGGATTGTCCAACTCGTTGTAAAGAATCTTAAAAATCCGAACTGGATCATTATGGGCGTTTTCAAACAGACTTCTTAAATACTTTTCAGGAATAAGACTCTTCTCTTTACAGTAATTGATAAGAGCTTCCGCTTCTTTTTCGGGCAGATCCTGCAAATAAATGTTAGGGAGCGATTTAATTGTTTGACAAAAAACAATTGAATCTCTCAAGCCTGCCTGAACTTTGACATCGCCATTAACTGAAATAATAAAGCTGCTGTTGGAATCCGCATTGGAAAAGCCGAAACTGGGGCCAAAGTCGCCCCATTGAATTAACAGCTCTTTAAATCCGGATAAAACGTTCTCCTTCGTCAAGAGCCATTTTTCTGGAACAAGGTAAACTTTAGGGATAGTTACCGTTTCTGGATATAGACTTTCTGTGATAATTGACAGCTGTAAAGAATTATTATATTTTGGATTTCTGAAAATGTCTTGTAATATATTTGACCAACTGAATAGGATAGCGGCGTTCATATCTGATCGTTCATCCAGCCAGGTGCGAAGTCCATAAAAAAAGTCTTTTTGATACTTCGGCGCAATGAGCGACAAATAGCCGTTAATACCGGTAACAATTGTACGTACCGAGGTTTTTTCGACCTGTTCTCGAAGCAACGGCAATAGCTCGTCTGGCATTAACAGTCGTTCCGATTCCAGCTTGAACAGCTGGGCAACATTAAGCGTTTTTAACCCTTTACTTTTATATTCAGAAAGCAAACGGTTTGCAACGCTTATTGAATAACATGCCTCTAAACGCAAAGAATTCGTTTGAGACCTCGGGATGTAATCGTTAATAGAATACTTATTCATAATGGTTTCAAAAATATATAGGAATCGAAAACATGCAGCGTTTAGCGGCGGCTTTTTATAAGAGAACGAACCGGAACGATCGCTTTCATCTGAAAAGCGGACGTTCCGGGGGCTGATCTCAATACGTTGTTTTTCTCCTTCTATTTCATGAACAAAATACCCATGTCCTGAGAATTGCGCGCAAGATCAATGACGATCTCCTTGAGTTCATCTGCGGACATGGCGCGAATCTTTTCTATAATTTTGGGAGCGAACGTCGATTTGTATCGTTCCTTGATAAAGTCATCCAGTTGAGGATGTTCTGACCATTCATTGGGATTGGATTTCTGGCTTTTCAGGTAAGAAGCCAATGCGCCAAAATCAATGTTAAACGGAGCGTATTGCGCTGGAATCATATCTTTCAAAAAGGCTTTTTGACACTTTTCAATCGAGATTGGCTGCAGAGCGTTTAATACGTCCAGCAGTTCCTGAATTCGATTGCTGGAAAATGAAGAAGGCTCGTTTAACGCTTTGACAAGGTCGTTAGCGTCTGAGCAATTCCCCAATAAGTAACGTACGGGAAGGCTGTTTTCCTGCGCCCATCCGTCAGGAGTAACGCATCCTGAAAACTCATTCCAGCGCTGACGCAGATTCATAATGGCGGAATCCTTGGCAAGTTCTTCGAGTCGAGTTTGGAATTGAGTTGTGAAATCGTATTCCGTCAACCCGTCAGGCATGTTTATCAATTCCTGTCTGAGTTGTGAATCGTCCAGCGGATTGTCCGGGAAGAGACGACGAAGAATTTTGATCTGAGCATTCTGGAGAATGTCAAAAAAGACTTCCTGAATCAGCTTCAAATTCTGTTCGAGTTCGTTTTTGACGTTGCTGGCGCTTTCGCCTGCTTTGTTAATATAGCTCACAAAGTTGGTCAGAGCAGGATATTGCGTTGTAATCCACGATAAGGGCAGACGATTCTTTTTGTTGACCGCTTCCGTTAATACGCTTATGGCGGATTTGTAACTGATGTAGTTGTCCTGCCGAATTAGTTTTTGAACCAGTTGGATAACCTTGTATTCATTGAACGTTTGATCAATAATATCGGAAATATCACGCCGATTCCAGAGGAAACCGGAATCCGCTGCCGTTTTGTTTAATATTTCACGGCAGTATTGATGAGAATTGTCGTGTACGCTTTGAGCCAATGGCGCAAATTCAGGACATTGTTTATCCACCAAAATGTCAAACGCCTGAATAAAACAGTCTGGCTTGAGGCAGGGGGAAAGCTCGTCGATTAATTCTGGCGTATCTTCAAAATACTTGCCGATGCTTTTGATCGCTTCCGTTTGTGCATCTGTTTTACCTTTGGCGCTTGTTTGACCAGCAACGCAGAGTTTATTCAGTATATCAATCATACTCTCTGCGTGGGCAAAGTTTTGCGTTTTGATATACTCTTCCAAAGCCCAGAGAGGAACGTTCTGCGAAATCTCTTTAACCCGATTTTGAACGCTCAGAAGAGTCGTTTGAATGGAAGAATCCTTATTAACAGGAAAACCAAACAATTTAGGCGTTGCTTTGAGGAATTCCTTTTCTTCCTTCGACATCCGGCATATTCGCTTTTCTTTTAAAATATTGCCGTTTCCATCGTCTTTAACAACCGATTCGATAATTTCACATAGTGTCGGGACGTCAAGGGATTCAGTTTTGATTCCGTCAGTCCATTGATAGTTTTTAGTTAAAACCTCCTTTAATGCAAACCCTAAAACAAAGGCGTGAAGCGCGTTCCAGCGCATTCCGTATGGGGCGCGTTTGAGTTCCAGATACGCCTTGCGGAGAGAAAACTCTGTACCTTTGCCTACCGTGTTCGAGATTTTATTCATTAAAAGCTCATGAATTTTCGCCAGCGGATGATCTGGATGTTGGCTATACCATTGGCTGTCCTTTTCTACTCCGAGACTGCGAAATCTTTTAAACAGGACAGCTTTTGGGGAATTGCCGTCAATGTTCTCAAATTCCATTCCAGCTTGAGCTGCCGCATCAAGACCTGATTTCCCAAAAGCTGTAATTTGCCATTCCGTCAAGGCGTCAATGCAGTAGGGAACGGTTCTCAATAAGTATTGAGGCAAATAGTCCTGCAGTTCTCCCCAAGACATACTCGTTATTTCCAGCGCATCTGATTTCCATTCGTATTTTTTCAGCGTCTGACTGGGTTGTTTGATTTTATTAACCCATTCTGTTTCAAAGAGTGTGAATTGTCTTTGGATCGAATTTTGTGAAGACTTGTTGCTCTCTTTATTATACCTTGCACGAAGTTTGATATATTCTTTCCAGGCGTTCAAATCGGATTCGCAGAAGGACTGGTTATTAAACGAGAAAAGCAGAATGCGGTGATCCCGAAGCTGATAAAGCAAGTCTTTGGCTCTCGATTCGATATTCAGCTCGTCTTCATGCGTTTTGGAAATTACAAACCACAGACAAACAGAACCATCGTCTTTGTTGATGTTGGAACTGAACCGGTCGCGAGTGGCGCTTGTAATATTTGTCAGCGTTGTATGACTCAAGTCGGACACTCTGATTTCAAAACGTTTGTCAGAATAACGGCGATTTATGGATTGACCAAAGCTGGTATTTTTAATGCCAGCCTCGACAGAAGGCGAGAGGAATTCGTGAAACTGATTGTCCAGTTTTTGAACTTCTTCGTCCAGTTCCTGTGTGTTTGTATCTGACATCCCAAACAGTTCAATATGACCTTTGGAAACGGAAAAACAATGTTTTAATTCCAGACTTTGCAAATAGGATTTAACTCCGTTTATTGCCGTACCGCTGAACGCGAGTTTAACGTTATCTTCAGTCGCTTTGAGGCGTTCATGACCATCCTTGACTTTGTGTTCAATGAGCCACAGGAGCATTACAGTTCGTAAAACGCGAAGCATTGGATCGTCATCCGTAGAATTTTTGAATTCCCGATCGCAAATGGTTTGATACTGCATGCGAACTTTTTCGATGTCCTGGTTGGAACTAATCTTCAAGTCATCTCGTTCAATAAAGTATTTCCACAAATAATCGACCGTTAACAGCTGACGATTAATGTCGTTCGGGCCGCCGTCTCGAAGGAAATCCTGGAATTCGTGACCGTTTGCGCCGCCTTTGAGGTATTCAAAAATACTGCGCTGGTTCGACTGAAAGGATTCCGAAAGAAATTTGAGAAGGAAAGCTGCCATCGGGTGAACTGGAAGCAGATCCCGGAAGGATTCTTCTTTAATTGACGTATGACTGTCGTTAAATTTTTCTGTCAAATCCTTGATAGATTCAAAAAGAAATTTCCGAGCGGTATCCCAGTCTTTATCCATGCCTTCCTTGACTTGGATAGCCTTGCCAGCAAGTTGTAACGCGGTGTCATTGGGCATTTGCAACTCACAGAAATCAAACCGGGTCTTAGCGCGATTGGCTCCTGGCGTATTAACTCCTAAAAACGCTTCCATGCGGAGATGCGTTACCGGGACAAAATAAAAATTACAATTGGCGGGGTTTTCTGTTACTTCTTCAAAGGTTTTCAGATTGCCTTGATTGTTGTTAATAAATTCAGAGAATTCATCGAAAATGTAAACAATCCGTTTTAGTTTATTAGCATTGAGAATACTGCCAATCCACGCGTGGAATGTTTTAACGTCGACATCCAGATAAATATTATCGGAACACAGTACGGTAATAACGTCGCTAAAGAGAGACGCTTTGGCGTCCTGATGATGCGGATCGGTTCGCAGACGGGCAACAAGCTCCTTAACGGTTTTGATTTCAGGCTTAAGATGAACCAGCTGAGACTGGATTTTATCCCTCGCTTTAAAAAAGTTTTCTCCTTCGCGTTCAATACGCGCAATGGCGTTTTCAAGCGCGCCTGAAGCGGGACAGACCATGTTGCATTCCGTCAGAGCGTTCCGAATGGTTTTCTCCAATCGAACTAAAAATTCCTTGTCAGCTTCCAGCCCGGAAGCATTGTAGTCGTAAACGACAAAAGTCCCCTGATTGCGAAGCTTGATCAGGTCGTTAAAGATGTCGTTTTTGGGAAACATTTGATGATTATTTTTAAACCACTGCTCGACGCGTGACTGGTCGTCCATGAAGAGTTTCTGAGTTACCAGAGCCGCATGGCTTTTACCGGTGCCGTAGTTGCCGTAAAGCCAAACCGATTTCGACCCTTCGTTTAACTGCGATTGCAGTTTCTGGAGGAATTTCAAATACTTTTCGTGAGGAAAGAAGGACAGCCATGTATCAACTTTTTTGTTGATAGTCGCCTTATCCATAACGGGTCTGTATTCTTCATCTACGGTGATATAATCGCAATAATGTTTGCTGTTCATAATTTGATAATATAGTTAGGGGTTAAATGACAAAGAAAACTTGCGCTCAAATGACTATTAATACTCCGTTTGTTCTAACGCCAAACGCAGGATGTCGTCGACGCTGTATTTGTCCGGATGGACGTCGACGCCGTCGTTGCCGAAAGTAAAAGTCGTGGAAATATATTCAGGATACTTGCTCCGCAATCCTTCACACTGTCGTTTAAACGTTTCGGGTGAAATTCCAAAAGCGACCAGCGGCGAAACGTACGGGGAATCCAATTCGCTTGTCATCAACTCGCGAACGGAAAAACTGCTGCGATTCGCTTTATGCGCTATCAAATACAGACCATAAAGAAGCACAAGGTTACTCACTTCGCGAGCTTGACGTGTGATTGACGTTACAGTTCGTCCTTTCATCTCAATTGTTGTAACAGCATCTGTTCCACTGAGTGGCGATTTGGAGAGTAAATCTTTTAACGCTGCCAATGCTCCATGAATAGTTGAGTTCCCGATACTAGGGAAATCGTTAGCAATCAAGTCTGACAAAGTTTGAACTGTATTTGTAACTCCTATATTTGCGATGTTAACAAACCATTTTATCAATGCAGAATTATTGACTAATGAAGTCCAAATAAAATTCCAACCAGTCATATCTTCTCCACCTTTGATACGAAACAATTCGACCAAAGGAGTAGTTTTTTTATTGCTTTCGTAAATCAAACCTGCTTGGATAAACCAATTTCTCGCAGATTCAACCATTTTATTTCCTAATGGATGAACTTCATTCCATGGGAAAAATCTATCGTCAAGTTCAACCAGCGTGGTAATCCAACGATCTTTTCCTTTTTCACGTAAGCCAAAAGTGTAGTAATTATTTATACTGACAACAGTGGATTGTGATTTTTCTGGTATTCTCATCGACATCAACCTCCAACATGCAAAATCAATATCGTAACAACTTTTACAATGAATACATTTAGAATCATTAATCTGTATTTTACCGTTTCTACAGACGATAGCTCCTTGACGACATTCTGCCTCACAGCTCCCACATGCAACGCAAGCTAAAACTTTACGTAAAAAAGGACGTAACAAAGGCAACGCTTTCTTTTGAATTTCGGCATTGGGAAAATGAAAAACGATCTTGCCGCCTGGGTTTTCAACAAAATAGGAAAATATTATTTCCGAATCCGGAAAGTTAGTCAACTTCAGCGATCTTTGTTCATTTATCTCCGAGATTGTTCCTATTGTTTTAATCCACTCATAAAAAAGGGATTCTGAAAAATGGGGGCTATGAAATGTAGTTGTTAAACATTCCGAGACCTCAAAGGGCAAAGAAAGAGAATTGTTTAAAACCGCGCCACTTTTTCTGATCGCCCAATTCATATCTCCAATAAATGATGATTTGTCATCACTTGTTTTTAATGATTTGGTACTTGAATTTAAAATAATTTGATTATATGGTTTGGCGCTTTTTTCAAAAACACGATTAACAAACCAAACGTGTCGCGCAGACGACTCCGGGCACATAATACATCCAATACGTCCAAATCCTTTTCTGTATGCTGGGTTTATAATCAAATTATTGGCGAAAATATACAGCCATAATTCATGAGAGCCCCAGTCTAAAATGGGCATTTGGTTGATTTGCGAGGCGTTCTTTTTGCCGTCTGCACTGTCGTCTTCGTAAAGAGAACGACTGTGGCTTTCGTCTCGTCGAACGCCGACAAACGCCATGGCGCGAATAGCGGACTTATGCAGTTTTTCTTTTAAATACATCAACGCTGGCGTGCTTTTGTGTACAGAGCAACACCATCGAATTGTTCTCGACGGCGGCCCGAAAAGACGCCAGTTATCCAGCGCGCTGTTTTCCGCTCTGGCTTTGATAAACTCCCGATCAGAATACCGCTTTTGAACCTCGTCCCATACTTCGTACGTGTCAGGCAGTTCCATGTCGGTATCGCTAAAAACCACTGGCACAGAAAGAGGTAAAACCTCATGACAGATATTTAACAGCGCTGCAGAGTCTTTTCCGCCTGAAAAAGCAATGTACGCTATATCGCACTGGGAAATATCTTTGTCGTACAGCTCTTTTGCCCGTTTAACAGAGTCGGCGGCGATTAAATCCAGCATCGCGGAGTTCTTTTTAATCATCGCGTCAACGTCTACCGGTTTTAGCTTACGTTTACCTTCAAAGGCGTATTCAACCGTTAGCGGTTTGCCGTATTGAGCGTGTTTTAATTCTGCTACTTTTTCACCGTTGAGCAAATAAACGTTTTTTTGCGCCCATAACAACGGACGAGGATCGCCTTTGGGATACGAAAAACGTTCGGACATCCCGGTCAGTTCGAGTTCTTCTGCAAATACTGGACGTATTTCATGGGCGGTAAACGCAGCGGCGCGCGTTGTGAGTATGTACCCGCCTGTACGTCGATCCCAAATATATGCATACATTACTCAAAATCCCCGCTGTCGTGAAAGATGTTGTTTTCGTCAGGAAGATTTGAGGATTCGTCCAGAGATTCATCTTCTTTATCTTCCGGGCTTTGTTCCTCATTTTCGGAGGAAACCATGTCAAATGTCCATTCGCCTTTTTCCTTTTCCATCCATTGGCGCTTTGGCGTTCCCTTATAGTTGAATTCAATTATGTCGCGAAATTCTTTATAGTCGTCGTTTTCTGAAATTCCATACCGCTTTATGAAATTCCCTCCAATCAATAGCGCCAGGAATGACGAGATGTTTTTGCTGTCAGGAGAAAGCTCGCAATCGGATATTTGCTCCAGAACTTTCGATAGCATATCGGGAAATTCATTTGGTAAAGACAAAGAACTGAAATAGGCTTCCTCCGTTTGATAATACTTACAGTCGTTGATTATACAGGTTCGCAGTTTTGGCGCGTATTCGCTGATAAACCTGTCCATTAAAGATAAGTCTATGCAAGGAATTGCAGCACACAATTCCTCTTGAGAGATCATTGAATCATCATAGTTTTGTACAATTTGAGTATAGCGTTTTCCCAATTCTTCAAAAGAACTGTCCCAGCGATAAGCAGAATCTCTGACAAAACGAGGATAATAATAGGATGGCTTAACACCCTTTATAGAAACAACTTTCTTAAACTGATCCAGACACCAGGGCCACGCTGCTGTGAGATAATTTTCGAAATCTTCCAAATTTTGAATGACGCCAATTTGATCCAATTGGTCTTTATAGAGATTATACAAACAATCTAATTGAAAGACTCGAAATTCTTCCAGCCAGTCATTTGCTTTAGTAAGGATTTCACGCTGAATGGCTAATGGAGCTACGGTATCGAACAATACGAATGTATTGTCTTTTTTGCCGCCGAGTCTGAAAGCGTACTCTTTAACAAAATCTTCAATAATGCCATCATTCAATTCTGTGGAGCAGCGACTGGAAAGAATCTGTTTGACGTTTGAATTAAATTCAATTCCCGCTCGCCAGCAAGGTTCATTTATAATTATATCGCGAAGCTGTTTAAAAAGCTCTTTTCTCGTATCATCAAACAATCTTTCCTGATCGTCGTTGGAATCTTCGTCATCCCAATCTTCTTCGTCAAGTTCTTCATCCTCTGAGTCCTCGTTGTCCCACTCATCTTCGTCAGCGTCTTCGTCTTCAAATGAATTGTTCTCAGGAATCCATTCAGGATCTTCAAACTCACTTAACCTGTTTTTCAGCTCGTTATATTCGCAGGAAATAGTTGAATCAATACTTTCTTGAATGATATCCGATGTGGATTCAGATGAATCTTCTTTGGGAACATACAGAATTTCGATTGGTAATTCGCCTTCGCCAATGTAGTCTACAAAACGTTTAATCAAATTGACAAGCTCGAAAATCTTAGATGAAATCTCTACGTAGTATCCATCAGATAGCTTTTTTATTGGATTTTGCATCAAGGAGGGTTGGTATGACAAACGAGGCTTTGAACTTAATTTGAAACCGTGTTCCTTCAATTCGTCATACTTGCTGGGTTTCAACAACCGTAAAGCATCCAAAACATTTACCAGCAGATTGCGCCATGTTTCCCCAACGGGAACTTCTTCACCGTTAAGAATACATAGTACAGGGCGCGTACCTTTGCACAGTTCTGTATGGTTAAAGTCCACCTTTTGAGGTTCATTGTCGCTTTGAGCCGGCTCGACAACCTCTGGTTGAGGCTCAACTTTTGGTTGAGCCTGTTTAGGTTGAACCACGGGACGCGGCGTTGGTTTAACGGCGCTGGCGCCGGTATTGCGAGAAACGTATCGGATTTTAAGACGAGCGGCGCCATCGGAAATGAAGTCCGAAAAACTCTTAATACGCGTTACCAAAGCGGAAGCGGAACCATGGGATTCGACCCAGTATCCGTCTGAGAGCTGTTTGGGCGATAACATCCAAGCTGGCTTTCTTTTGTATAACAGGGGTCTGCTGCCTTCGGTGAACCCTTCATTTTTTAGCAGGTCGTATTGTTCAGGGAAAAACGTCCTTAAAATTTCCAGAATCAAAAGGAACAGCTGGTTCCAGCGACCGTTGAAAGCAAAATCAATTGTACAGCGAGCCGGAGTTGACCCTTGACAGTCTTCCGGGGTGTTAAAATTAACATTATGCAGCGAATTGTCGTCGCCGTAACGTACCGCTATTTTAACGCGAACGGAGCCTTCGCCAATATAATCTACAAAATTATTTAGAAGAGTGGCAATCTTATCGACGTTTCGATTTACTCCAATGAAATAATTGTTAGGCAATTCTTTGGCGCGGCGGCTAATGCTATCGCTGGAACGATACAGAACCGGAGCGAAACTGCCATTAAAACCGCCATTGAGAAGTTTTCGAGCAATATACTTATATCTGTCGGGGTATAATTTTTCCAGAATAACAATAATATTTACCAGCAATGTTGACCAGTCCATTTTCTTGCTGACTGTAATGCTTCCTTTAACCGGCAATGAATGTGTACATTGATCCGGCTGGGCAAAATCGACGAACTGTGCAGCATTATCTGACATGATTCTTGTGATAAAAATATTATTTAAGTTTGATTTGTCAATATTAATAGATATTGTTATTGTACCCATTGTAACAATTTTGCAAAGGGGGGGGAGAGAATACGAATAATTGCCAACAAATTCAATCAAAAAATGGACAACCGCAAGGTAAAATTGCCCTGATATAATACCTTCCATAATTGGCGTTGTTTCATCCAAGATCAGAAATACCCCAAATCGGGGTTCTACCCAGGAATGGCGTCAGAATCGTCTGACGGTTCTTTTGGTGTGAACAGATTTCTCTTATATGGGCATTTAGGGGAAAGAAAGTCCAGAATTTCTCCATTAATA
>JAEEGL010083209.1_pt1 | contig 17221 bp, 16 predicted proteins | sample 9134231 | NCBI WGS metagenome assembly JAEEGL01 (sample SAMN16246548, study PRJNA631951) | gut metagenome | biome: gut microbiome; feature: rumen; material: fiber-attached | host: Bos | place: Iran: Karaj | collected 2018-10
CATTGCGCTATGCGCGCCGCTCAGCCGCCGGCAGCTCACTGCAAGCAGCGCGCTGCGGCCGTTACGCTCTATACCGGTTTACACAGAAGCAGGATGCAGGTCCTGCTTCTTCGTTTTTAATGAGGCAGTCTTCCGACGCGTCGAAGGAGATGGAGTCCCCCTCCATAAGGAAGTACGAGAACTCGCCTATCTCTATGGCCAGCGATCCGCTCTTTACGATTATGTAGCGTTCCGCGTCGCGGGCGCTCTCTATGCTGTGCGCGCAGTTGGGCGCAAGCTCCAGCACCATTATCTTTATGTTGCGCTCCGGCGTGGAGGGGTAGTAGTTAAGGGACTTAAGGCTTCCGTCCGGAGAAACGGCTGCCGGAACGTCGTCCCTGAATACGGCCTTGGCGCTGGATTCTCTGGAATTCAGCAGCGCTGTGTACGGAACGTGCAGCGCGGATGCCAGCTTGCTTATGGTGTTTATCGTGGGGTTTGCGCCGCCCTGTTCTATCTGGGAGATGGCGGCCTTGCTGAGCCCTGTGTAGCGCGCAAGCTTGCCTATGCTCATTCCCTGTTCCTTGCGGACCGCGTTAAGGTTCTTTGCTATAGCTTCGTTGATGTTCATGATCGTCTTCCTTTTAGCAACTGATTTTCAGTTCCAGCCTCTCCGGCGCTGTTATTTGAATACTATCGTGTAGTCCTGCGCGTCAGGAACGGTGTGGATCATCTCCGTTATAACCTTCTTGGCGTTATCGTACGCTTTGTCCAGAAGGCCTCTTTCCAGGGCGTATTCCTCGCAGATCTTCTTCTGTTCGGTCTGGAAGGTGTTGTAATCCTCTATCTGGATGCGGTTGAACAGGTTCTTTGTCTCGTCCAGCACTTCCAGGGACTTTTCGTCTATCTCGTGCGACAGTATGGCGGCCTTCGGCATCGATATCTCAATTAGGTTTTCAGTCACACTTACTGATACCTTGCTCAGGTCTACGCCTGCCTTTATCTCTCCGTCGTACCTTACAAGAAAGCGCTTGGTGGTGAACGGAATGTTCCAGTTCTTTATTTTAAGGTTGCTCTCCTGCGAGGCGGTGTTGGTGTAGCCATACTTGTAGGTGGCAAGGTCGCTTATCTCCTGCATCTTGCCTTCTATCTCTTTCTGGATCACCAGCGGCTCCGTCTTGGAGACCAGAGGCTGGTGGTTCCTTCCAAGATAGTAGCCTACGCCGAAGCCCGCGCCCAGAAGTATTATCGCCAGCAGTATGCCGGCCAGTACTTTCTTCATGTTAAGCTCCTTTCAGCGGATGCTTTACCGTCCGCGTTACTCGGCTGCGGGAGCCTCTTCGAAGTCCACGACTTCCAGTCCGTTAGCCTTGCGCCAGTCCTGATAGAGCTCCAGGTCGTCCGCAACATATTTCCATGCCAGATAGATTACGGCGATGTCGTCTACTATTCCAAGTACGGGGATCTTGTCCGGAACGATGTCCTTGGGCGAGATAAGATAGAGCAGCGCGGCAACGATGGATACCGGCACGGTGACCGGAGCTTCGCGGTACTCGTTCTTGATGTAGCTCTTAAGGAAGGAGATCATTACGGGAAGCATGGAAAGCTTGTCGCCTATGAAGGGGATGTTCTGCATAACCTGCTCGGCGCGCTGCAGGAACAGCTCCATCTTGTCGGGATCCTTAAGCAGCTTTTCCGCTGTCTCTTTGCCCTGTTCGTACGCGTTTTCTATGTCCTGGTTAAGTTCGTTGAAGTTAAAATCGCTCATTGCAGTGCTCCTTTCTAAATGTGCATGTCTTATAAACGACCGGGCTGCCGGGCGCGGTGCGTCCGATGGTTTTGGATCAGCCCTTTGTTACAATGTAATTATACATCAGCGGAGCAGCCTCCGTAAATTAAAAAAGACGAAAACATTGCTTTTGTGAACAAAAATACACATAACTACCATTATATCTACCCAAAAGGCGCTGTTTCGGCGCCCGGACCTCCGTTCTTTTGATATTAGAAGACTTCCGGTCTGTATTTTTCCCTGCAAAATGGTAAAATAAAAAAGCAGGGAACCCCGCTTTGTAAAAGCAGACTGTGCCGGTAAACCGCCTGCCTGCTCTGTATCTACTGGAGAAGAACATAATGACCGTATCCGAACTAAAAGATCAGCTTGCGTCGCAGATAAGCAGCGAGGAAGCCGAAGCCCTCAGAAACGGCGGAGATCTGAGCATAAACGACTTCAACCGCAAGGTGTGCGTAAGGCTTCTGGATAATGAATGCGCGGACGAGACCGCTGTCCCGGCGGAGAGGATAGAGCATCTTAAGAAGGAGCTTTCGGACTACCTTAAGCAGTACATGGCGGACAAGCCGGAAGGGCACAAGTGGATAATCCTGGCCTGCCAGTACCTTACCTACGTGGAGCACCTGCCTATGCACCCGCAGTCCGAAGCAACTTGGATCGAAAAAGACGGAAAGTATTACTGTGCCGCCATGGTCCCGGAGAGCATCACCTGCAGCAGCTGCGTCTGCGAAAAGAGATGAGCATCCGTTGGTACTGCCGGTCTGAATTTTTTACAGAAAAACAGGAAGAATAATACCTATAAACAGGAAGAATACTTCCTAAAATACAGGACAGACGTCCAGAACAGGAAGAATTCTGCCTAAAAATAGGAAGTATGCTTCCTGAAAATAGGAAGAATAGTTCCTGTTATCTTCCGTACAGTGGCATAAACTAAACAGACAGCAAACGTAACAAAGGAGACGATCATGGATAAAGACTACGGAACTTGCGCAAAATGCCCCTTCAAGAACCCGGAACGCATCTGCGACACCCCGGAAGGCAAGGCGCCGCCATTCTGCAGCACTCACAAATACGCGGACATAATAGAAAAAGCCCGTCAGATCTACTTAAACGACCCGCAGATACGCAAACTTGCCCACGAATCCGCGCTTCAGGAGGCGTCGTGCTATGCCCGCGCGGATAACGACCCTCACCTTAACGTTCCTCTAAAATGCCGCATCCAGGAGACCGTTGAGTTCGCAAAGCGCATGGGCTATAAGCGCCTTGGGCTTGCGTTCTGCATGGGTCTTTCGCCGGAAGGCGCCGCGCTGGCAAAGATACTGGAAGCCAACGGTTTCGAGGTAGTGTCCGCGGCCTGCAAAGTGGGCGGCCTGGAAAAGAGCCTTATCGACATAGGCCCGGACGACAGGGTGTTCCCTTGGCGTCCGCACGAAAGCATGTGCAATCCGGTGGCCCAGGCCATGATACTCAATCAGGAAAAGACGGAATTCAACCTTATGCTGGGTCTTTGCGTAGGGCACGACACCATGTTCCTTAAGTATTCCGAGGCTCCGGTAACGGTGGTGGCGGTAAAGGACCGTCTTCTGGCCAACAACCCGCTGGCGGCTCTGTACTCCGGATATTACGCATTCCTAAAAAGCCCGCTCAAGGATTGAAATTAAAATGGATCAGAAAAACAACGACGAGCTTCTGGATAAGGCTCAGGCGCTTCTGGACAATGGCGATCAGGAGAGCTATTTCAAGATAAACCATCAGCTTGCAAGCTCCGGGGATGCCCGCGGAGTGTTCAACGTGGCGAACTGCTTCTTCCACGGCATATACGTGGTCAAGGATCTGCAGAAGGCCTACGCTCTGTTCCAGCTGCTTGCGGAGGCGGACATCCCGGACGCCATCTATTACCTTGGTCTTTACGCTCAGGAGGGCTATCTGGAAGATCCGGACTACGCAAAAGCCATGGAATACTACAAGAAAGCTTCGGATCTGGGCGACGCCTGGAGCGCCGTGCAGCTCGGCATGATGTATTCGCTGGGCCAGGGCACGGACATCGACTACGAAAAAGGCTACGAATACTACAAGCTGGGCTACGAGCGCGGCGACGTCCTTGCCTGCGCCAACCTGGGCTGGTGCTGCGAGACCGGCCAGGGCACGGAGAAGGACCTTAAACAGGCGCTCCGCTATTACTGGGAAGGCGCCACTCGCGGAGAAGAACACTGCGTGGAGGCCGTAAAGCGCCTCTCGGACCCCGAAGCCGGTGAAACGGTGCATTAAACCGATTCTCGCCAAGGCGCACTGATCCGTTGCCGGCTGCCCAAGAGCCTGCAAACTTCATTACAGAACAACAGAATGACTGCCCGGCCAGCCGGGCATACAACTTTTGGTTTCACCCACGCCCCCGAGTGTTTCTTCACGGGGGATTTTTTATTAACTACAATACAGTTAGAGCGGTGTCGGCCGCTTGCAGTAAACGCCGGCCGGCGCTCCTCCGGAATCATTCTTTATTACATTTCACGAAAGGAGATATGACCTATGAGTGAAAAAGTAACGGTACTGGGCGTAGGAGACGTCATTCTGGACGCCCCGGAACCGGAAAAGTACTTCGATACCAGCAAGGACCTGCTCAGGGCCGCTGATATCACCATCGGCAACATGGAAGACCCGCACACCGACAGACCGTGCTGGAGCAACATGGAGTCGCATTCCGCACCGCCTTCGGACATGAAGAATTTGAGCGCTTTCAAGTACGCCGGATTCGACGTGGCCACCATAGGCGGAAACCATTGCTTTGACCAGGGCCCCTACGGCATACTCGATCCTATGGAATACTTCCACAAGAACGGCATCGAGACCTGCGGAGCCGGCGTCGACTACGACGAGGCCAGAAAGCCGGCCCTCGTAGAGCGCAAAGGCGTTAAGTTCGCGTTCCTGCACTACAACCTTACAGGCCCGCGCGAGTGCTACGCCACAGTAATGAAGACAGGCTGCGCCTACATTAGGGTAGCCACCGCCTACTGCAACGACAGGGCGGAACCGGGCGGATCCCCCACGGCCATCTACACCATCGCGGACCCGCGCGGCATGCGCAACATGGCGGACGACATTCTCAACGCCAAGAAGATCGCGGACAACGTAGTCGTCTACTTCCACAGCGGCAGCTCCGGCAAGCCCCTGCTCAACCAGTACGAGCTGGAGATAACCCACTACGCCATCGACATGGGCGCGGAAGCGGTCCTCTGCTGCCACACCCACGCCATCGCCAGCATGGAAGTCTACAGGAACAAGCCCATATTCTACGGACTGGGCAACTTCGTAACCGTTACCGGCGCCATGAACCCGGACGCAAAGAACGCCAAGCAGCGCCACACCGATTTCTTCGGCTGGCCGGGCATCCAGCCCTGGTGGGATTTCGACGTGTTCAAGATGATAAAGCCGGGCAACGTTCCCTGCTATCCGTTCGCGGAGTACTCCAGAAGCACCATGATAGCCAAGCTGGAGTTCGGCAAGGACGGTCTTAAGTCCGCGGGATTCATCCCCTGCTGGATCAACGACAAGGCCCAGCCCACGCCGGTCACAAGAGACAGCGAAAAGGGCAAGTACGTTATCGACTACATAGCCGACTGGGAGAAGAAGGCCGGATTTACCTTCGACTTCAAGTGGAACAAGGAAGGCACGGAGATAGTCTTCGACCTTACAAAGGATACGGAATCCATCTACCTGGATCCGCCGCCGGAGTTCACGTTCTACTAAGGCAGCCGGGCACACCCGTAAGACAAGCAACCGATAATCAGTTGCAAGCCCGCAAAGCCCAAAAAACAAAGCATTTTCCAAACGATCAAGAAAGAAGGAAAGATCATGGACAATAAAGTAAGCATAAAGGAACGCATAGGCTATGCGTTCGGCGGACTGGGACAGCAGCTTGCCAACAAGACCGTTTCCCAGTACCTGCTGGTATTCTTTACAAACTGCCTGCTCCTCAACCCGCTTACGGCAGGAGCCATCTTCATGTGGGGCCGTGTGGTAGACGCCATCACCGATATCATCATGGCCAACATCTCGGATAAGACCAAGACCAAGTTCGGTACCTACAGACCGTACATACTCTGGGGCACCATTCCTCTTGCTCTTACATTCGTATTCGCTTTCTTCTGCCCCGAGTTCGTAAGGGCCAACGGAAAGACGATAGTATGGGCTTACATCTTCTACTTCCTGGAAGCTTCCGTATTCAACACCATCACCGGAATGAACTACGGCGCGCTTGCTTCCGCAGTAACCACCGATCCTCAGGAAAGATCCAAACTTGGTTCTGCCAGAAACATCGGCGAGAGCGCAGCTACCCTCATAATCAGTGCGTTCTTCATGTCCACAGTTACTAAGTACGGCGGACAGAACGAGCCCAAGGGCTGGCTGGTAATAGGCATCGTGTTCGCGGTACTGATCTGCGCAGGCTACTACATCTGCACCTTCCTCGTAAAGGAAAAGATAGAAGTTGTTTCCAAGAAGGACATCAGACCCTTCTCCGAAAGAATTAAAGTCATCAACGGCAACACTCCGTTCTGGGGCATAATCGTTAACATGCTCCTGCTCAACTTCATAGCTGTATTCGGCGGAACGTTCTTCGCTTACTACTGCATGTACAACCTTAAGCATCCCGAATGGATCTCCGGACTTGCCACCATCGGCGGCGTAGCCGGCATCGTAGCAGCGTTCTTCTTCGTTGTTCCTCTTACCAAGAAGATAGAAAAGCGCCAGCTGATGGCTCTGGGATACATCCTCTACATCATCGGCTCGCTCCTGCTGATCATATTCAACAGCCGCACAGGCGCGATACTGTTCCAGCTCTTTACAGGCGTAGCGAACTCCTTCTGCTTCTCCGCCATCTGGGCAGCGGTCCCCGACATGTGCGACTACGGCGCATGGAAGAACGGCGTCTCTTCTCCGGGACTCCTCTACTCCATCTGCATGTTCGTACTTAAGGTAGTCGTAGGCTTCGCTTCCTACGGCGTAGGCGCCATCCTGAACGCTACCGGATTCGACGCTACCGCGGGACTTAACCAGGCAGCGGCAGTCGTAAAGGGCATCAACATCTCGATGGGTGTCGTTCCTATCATCCTCGGCGTGATCGCAATTGCCGCAACCTTCATGATGAAGGCCATCGACAAGAAGAACATGCCTACATACAGGAACAAGGAGCAGAAGCCCGCAGAGGAGTAATTCCCCGCGGCCGCAAGGCACCTTAAAACAGCATAAAAGGGCAGGTTGAAAAGCCTGCCCTTTTTTTATACAATGGTGAAAGAAATGGTTTTAGGGTAAAGGCATTTTACCCGAAACTGCGCAGACAATGAATAGAGCTGGCGTCGCTTCTTTTATGCGGCGCGGGCCGGGCCCGGGAGAACTGCAATGAGGACAGAGGATCTTAAATACGTAATGGAAGTCTACAAGACCCGCAGCATATCCAAAGCCGCGGAGCGCCTCAACATATCCTCGCAGGGCCTGGGCAAGGCCATAAAGGCGTTCGAGCAGGAGCTTGGCTGCGAGCTTTTCGTAAGGGACTACAAAGGCGTGCTTCCCACCCAGATCTGCGAGTACATCTACAACGATCTTTCGGAGATCCTGGACCGCACCTCCGTGGTTATGCGCAAGATATCGGACTACAAGGATTCCGGCGAGCCGGAGTACTTCGTAATGATGGAATCCGTGCTTTCCGGCATGATAGGCGAGGCCCTTGCGGACTACAACGCCAAATACCTTAAGAACGTGGTCATCGTTCCGCTGCGCCTTCCGGACACGGAGATAGAAAAGCTCTTCGAGGAAAGGGACTACACCTACAAGATCTGCACCAGGGAGCTGCTTAAGAACGACTACTACAAGACCTACCCGCTTACTACGCTGCACTTCCACCCGCTTGTAAGCAGCACCAACCATCTTTGCAGCAAGACCCACATAACCATAGACGATTTCCGCGGCATGACCCTTCTGGTAGAGGACAGCTCGCGCCCCTACGTGGACTACTTCCGCCGGCTCTGCAGCGCCGCAGGCATAGAAGCGCGCATCAAAAGCGTATACGACAAGTTCCTTATCCCCAAGCTGCTGTCGCAGAACAATAATTTCATCTTCCTGGGGCAGAAGGCGGACATAAGCAAGATGCTCCTTACCGGAAAGTACGACCTTACCGTGCTTAAGATAGACCCCGCGTTCGAGACCAACATAGTCATCCAGTCCAGAAAGGACAGCGTGGATCCCGCAATGCTCAACAGCATACGAAACAAGATATCCTTCTTCAGCGAAAGGTACCTGGACTAAGTCCTCCGGAAGAAAAAGACGCCGGCTGCGGCCGGTAATGCAAAACGGATCGTAATACCGAATATTCAGAACATACAGAAACAACATGAAAAAACAACAGACGGTTAAAAAACTTACAGTAATACGGATAGCGGCGCTTTGCCTGAGCCTGATAATGCTGTTGGGCACGGCGGTCTTCGCCTCGGACGGCGCCCCCATCCTCATAGCACCTAACCCGGCAGCCGCTTCGCCGGCAGGCGCGCCAACGCCCATACGCAGCGCCAAGGACATGCATCTGCTGGCGGAGGATCCAAGCGGCAGCTTCATCCTCGTAAACGACATAGACATGTCGGAACTGGCCGCGGAGCCGGGCGGCGCTAACTGGACGCCCATAGCGTTTTCCGGCACTTTGGAGGGCGCAAGCTTTACCATTTACAACCTTAAAATCGACCGTTTCGAACAGGAAAAAGTTGAAACCGTAGATGGGAACGCCAAGGTGTACAAAACGCTGTCTGCGGGGCTGTTTTCGGCCTTAGACGGCGCAAAGATAACGGACCTTACCATTCGCGGCGCGGACATAAACGTGCGCGGAGAGGCCAACTGCTTCGCGGGCGTTCTGGCGGGCTGGATGCAGAACACCCTGGTGGACAACTGCACAATACAGGACTCCAGGGTAACTCTTACGGCGGCCTGTCTGCCGGAGCCCGGAGCAACAGATAACGGCAAGCCACGCACAAGCTGCAACGCAGGAGTAGGCGGCCTTGCAGGCTTTGGGGCAGGCAACGGCAAAGGGACCCAACCCTCGCAGACCGGCCAAACCAACCAGGCCGATCCCACCGTAACCTACAACCAGATAACCAACTGCCGCGTGGACACCACGCTGGTATTCGCCGACGAGTGCGACTCCTCCCTTAAGGTGGAGCAGTTCCTGGGCGGCGTGCTGGGCGCCGGCTACGCGGACATCACCGGCTGCTATGTAAACGTGGACGGCTGGGCGGCCATACGCGGCTACGCTCACAACGGCGGCATGGTAGGTATGTTCTACGTCTACGACGGCACGGACACCATAGGCCTCATCTCCGGCTGCGATGTCTCCGGCGCCATCCACTTCTACGAAAACAACAAGGACCGCCGCGCATACTGCGACCCCTACGTAGGCGAAAAAATGACCTGGCCCAAGTTCGCGTCGCTTACAAACAGCTTCAGAAACGGCGAGACCCGCAGCTACAGCGCTAAAATGACGCCGGAGCAGTGCGATCAGCCTAAGATAACGGACACCGTGGTCCCCGGCAGCTGCCACAGCCCCGGTTATACCACCCATACCTGCAGCGTCTGCGGCAACACATGGAACGACACGTTTACCCCCAAGGTCCATCAGCCCGGCGACTGGTTCATAGTCCGCTATCCGGGCAACGGCGAGGACGGCCTAAGGATAAGGGAATGCACGCTCTGCGGCGACGTTGCGGAGCAGGAAGTGCTCAAGGCCGTTAAGAGCCTTATCGTGGACCGCTCGGAGCTTAGCCTCAACTACAAGGACAGCTATCGCCTTACGGTGGAGCCGGATCCTTCGGACGCCTACTGGCCCGGCCTTAAGTGGACCAGCACGGACGAGAAGGTGGCGACGGTCTACCAGGACGGCACGGTAACAGCCACCGGCCGCGGCGAGTGCGTAATAACCTGCGCCACCCCCGACGGCACCGTGTACGCAAGCACCAAGGTAACAGTCGGCTACAGCCCCCTGCAGTGGATAATAAAGATAGTCCTGTTTGGGTGGATATGGTATTAGCGCGTGCCCTGATATAAAGCACAGACCGGGTGATCCCCGGCAAGGAGAAAACTATGGGATTGTTTAACAAGAGATCGGACGAGGCAATGCAGCGCTGCCTGGACTGCGCCGCGTATTACAACTATGCTCTGGAGGCCACCACCATAAGCGACTACCTGGAGCGCTGGGACCGTTTCGCCGCGGATGCTAAAGCTCTTACAGAGGAGCCGGCCACTAAAGACTTCTCCGGTTACGCAGACATCGCATTTAAGAAGATCATGGAGTTATACAACTCCGCCTATAAGCAGCAGGCCGGCATGCGCGACATCATCGAAAGGCAGGGTGTAATATCCACAAGGGCCATGCTCGGCAGGCTTAAGGAAAACACGAGCGGCAAGGTAAATCTGTACCTGGACGTTGCAAAGGAGTTCAGCGATAACAAAGAGCGCTTCTCGGAGGAGACTCTGGACTTTGCTCAGCGAGTTCTGGACAAACTGTATCTTGTTGCCGGAAAGGAAAATATCTCCAGACAGATAATAATTCCGGAATGGAAGGACGTTCCGCCTCTGAGCGAGGCTCAGAAGAACATGGATGCCGTAGACGCCATGAACGGCTCCGCCTTCGAGGCTTTCTGCGCCGAGCTTCTGGAGCGCAACGGATTTACAAACGTGGATGTTTTGCCCAAGACCGAAGGTCCGGGCGTGGACATAGTAGCGGAAAAGGACTCCGTGCGCTACGCCTTTCTGTGCAAGCGCTACGACGGCGACCTTGGCTACACTCCCGTTCAGGAGGTCTACGCCGGCAAGGAGATGTACGACTGCACCGTAGGCGTGGTGCTTACCAATCAGCACTTTGCCTACTTTGCCAAAGCCCTTGCCGAAAAGACCCACGTGCTCCTGTGGGACAGAGAAACGCTTGAAAAGATGATGGAGAAGATGTAGATCGTAACGGATGTAAACATATTGAAAGACCGCCTGTAAATCAGGCGGTCTTTATGTGATCTTTGCTATTTTGAATTAGCCAACAATATATCCAAACAGCGCATCGGGAATTGGTTCATCAAGATAGTATTCTATCTCTACTGCGTTGCTGGTGGTTCCTGGCATGATGAATTCTTCGGTCTTTCCTGTGGCATGTATACGGCCGAGATAATAGAACTCCTTAGATATTTTATCGTCCTTGTTTTTTCTGACAAACAGGTGCATTGCAACACCACGCTCATTGGCGTGCAGGGCTGTTTGAACGTCATCAGATTCAACACTTCGGTTAGACTTTGAAATTGCAATCAGCCTGCTGGATGACTCGAAATGGTCGTTGTATTTTATAGTGTCAGCGATGTCATCAGCCTTGTCGTAGTTGATAAATACGGGATAGGTTTTGGTCTTTTTATCGTATTTATAACCACCGATATTAAGAGGTACTTCGCTTTTTTCCCAGTCCAGAAGACGGCATACATCTTCGTATGTATACTTGGCGTAAAGTACAAGCGGGGTGGTACCATAATGGTCCGAATAATCCTTGCTGTTCCTGTAAATTCCAAAATCTACAAGTTCCGAAACGGTGTCGTAAAATGCCTTGTCAGAAAGCATTTCTGCGAACCTGTCGGAGATTATATAATCATCTCCGGCTGGCTGAATAAATACGCAGTTGCTGAAGGAATCTTTTGCAGATCCAGCAGTGAAATTATTTGTCAGTACATTGACTACGTTCTGCCTTGTATTGCTTGAAAAATCAAGGCCGACGCTCTTTAAGTAGCGGCTAAGCTCAGCAAGAACATTACCCTTACCATCCAGCAAATTCCTTAGTACAAACAGTTCATGAATTCTCTTACCGGCGGCGAGTTTTTTGGATATAAACTTCAGGACTTCCTGCTTTTTATCGTCAAATCTTATCGTATATTCCTTCTCGTATTTTGAGAGGAAAGCATAATACGACCCTAGTGAATGGCTATCGAAAATACGCAACGGATCTATTGAACCATACTTATCGAAATCCATCAGAGTGGGTATATGACCAATGCGGAACTTAAGAAGCTTATAGCTATCCTTGATAAGCTGAATATCACTGAAATTCGCAAGATCCAGGGAATGGAAAATGCGCTCCTTTGCGATCTCGTCAAACTCTATTGTAGAGCATCCGGGGATAATCCTGGAGCCTTCACTTATACAACGTCGAACAGTGTCTTTGTTATAGGTTTTATCCCCAGACAGAGCTATAGGAATCAGGAAGCTCTTCTTGTAATTTCCGATAAAGTCCAGAACCACAACATAGTCTTTGTTTTCAAGCTTTCTTAGGCCTCGGCCAAGCTGCTGAACAAAGATAATTGCAGACTGCGTAGGACGCAGCATTACCACCTGATTTACAGATGGAATGTCCACACCCTCATTAAAAATATCTACTGTGATAAGGTATTCTAAATAGTTGTTTGGATCGTCGGATTCCAGAAGTTCGATATACTCTTCTCTTCTATCCTCATTATCTGCACCGGTCAGTGCAGCAGCTTTTATTCCAAGATCCTGAAGCTTTTTAGCCAATTCGGATGCTTCTTCAACCCTGCTGCAGAAGATAAGACCTTTAATCCTACCTCTGTCACAGCCATAGAAACGGGTGATGTCATAGATATGTTTTACTCGTTCATCGCTTGTAAGATATTTGAAATCCGTAGCATCATCGACCATCTTGCCGTTTACTGTTAAGTCGGTAATTCCATGATAGTGGAAGGGCGACAGCATGTTCTGAGCCAGGGCTTCCTGAAGACGGATTTCGTAAGCAATATTGTAATCGAAACGCTTGAATATATCGTATCCGTCGGTTCTTTCAGGGGTTGCGGACATGCCAAGCATAAACTTCGGCTTAAAGTAATCCATCATCCTCTGATAGCTTACAGCGCCGGATCTGTGGACCTCGTCTACAACGATATAGTCGAACTCATCAGGACGGAATTTCTCGTAGTATTCAGGCTTGGAAATTGTCTGAACAGTGCAGAACAGGAAGTCAGCATCAGCCTTTGTTAAACCTGTATACATGCCCATGGTAACCTTCTTGCCAAAGACTCTTTTGAAGGTCCTCATTGCTGCGCGGGCAATGTTTTCTCGATGCACTACAAACAGCAGTTTTTTAGCATTGAAAGCTGCGGCATCAAAAGCAGAAAGATAGGTTTTTCCTGTACCGGTTGCAGATATCAGCAGTGCCTTGTTCGCCCCTTCATTACGAATATTAGCAAGAGCTGCAAGGGCCTCCTTTTGCATCTTGTTTGGACTGGGACGGAAAGCATCAGAAACATCTATAATTGCAGCATTACGAACATCTTCGATGCTTTTAATCTGGGCGATTCTTTGATATCTATAGATTTCGCTGTAGACGTGAATATACTCGTCGTCAACTACCGTAGCATCAGCAAACTGACGATCGAACTCTCCGCGTATATCACTTACAATAGAACCTTTTTCGAAGGAGGAAACACGCAAATTCCACTCATTGTTTTCACAAAGAGCGTTCTGTGTAAGATTGCTGCTTCCGATAATCAGCGTGTGTCCCGTACCGTGACGGAACAGATATCCTTTAGCGTGGAAATTGTTTTCCGTCTGAATACGGACCTCAATATTATCGAAACCTATAAGCCTCTTTAAGGCTCGAGGTTCAGTAAAGTTTTGATACTGAGATGCAAGAATCTTTCCTTTTATTCCTTTGCTTTGCAGCTTAAGAAGGGTGTCGATCAGACACTCTACGCCGCTGTTTGTAACAAAGGCAACGGAAAACAAAAACTCGTCACAAGATTCGAGTTCAGAGATAATGCTGGTAAGAACCTTGGTCTGCTTTTTGACATCGTTTGTCAGCAGCTTGGGCAAATACTGTTCCTTAGCTGCTGCTGTTCCATCGATATAGCCCGCATAAAGCGCGGTTTCAAGGTCTGCTGTTACAAGGTTTTCGTACATGATTATGTGTTGGAGAACTTCTCCGAAACCATTTGTGCAACAGGAATATCGGCGGGCGCCCAGTCAAGCTCCATCATCTCTTTTGGATCCGCCCATACATGATTTATATGCTCTTTCCGTGTAAATTCAGGCGAAGTCGGATGACAGAGATAGCAGTACATTGTCATCTCGAAATCCGGGTATTTATGATTAACAGTAGTGAGGTAATCGTCCTCGGTTATTGAAACATCGAAGTTCATCTCCTCGCGGAGCTCGCGCATTAAAGCCTGAGGATGAGTCTCGCCAGCCTCTACTTTGCCGCCGGGGAATTCGTATTTATGCGAGACATAAGAATACTTACCCTCGCCGCGCTGCATGCAAAGGATCTTGCCGTCGTATAGTATTACTGCTCCAACTACTTCTAAATGTTTCATTTTTCGCCTAGATCTTCTCATAATATTTCAAGCATAGTATACCATTTCAAGAATGTATTGAAAATAAACAATCTATTCAGCTTTTATGCTATTATTACTGTAAGATGCTTGCCCTAATTAGGAGGCGTAACATTAATGGAAAAAACCATTCGGGAAAAAGACTATTCGATCAGCTTCGCAAGGCTTATTGCTATGGTTTTTATTGTTGCGTGCCATATGATGCAGATGGATGGTTTCTCCTCCGACATTAAGGGTGCTCATATAGAGTGGGCATTTTGGTTCAATGTCGGCGTGCAGATGTTCCTGTTCATTTCGGGGTATCTGTATGGTAAAAAAGACCGGATCGACATAGTAGAATTCTATAAGAAGAATTTCCCGAAACTGCTTGTAGATTATTATATATTTATAGCAATGATGCTTGTAGTGATCCACTTTTCACCAGCGATCGATGTAAATGAGGATCAGGTGATCGGATTGCTGACGTTTTCGGGCACCGTGTCCGGCCTGGGCCATTTATGGTTCATTCCTACCATTTTGTTCTGCTATCTGCTTACGCCGGCGTTCTCCGCCATCATTAATGAGATCAACAAAAGGAGCAGCATAAGGTTCTGGATCGAGGCGCTTCTGCTTTTGTATGTCGTTCATAAAATAGTCCATATGCACTTCAAGTCGTTCGACTCAGCATGGATCAACTGCTTCGTTATAGGAATGATATATAATAAGATCGAGCAAAGGAAAAAGAGCCGGATACTTTTCATATGGATAGTTGTCGTATTGTGCATGGTAATGATCCCGGTTCAGTTCAGATTGGATTATTGGCCACACGGAGAACTGCCTCGGTTTTTCTCGATCCGGTACTGGTATTTTAAAAACTACGGACATGTGTTTTTAGGTATATTGATCGTTTCGATCATCCGATGTTTATATAAAAAAATTAAAGGCAATGCAAAAAAGCATCCTGTTTTGGACTGGTGCGATAAGTATTCCTACGACGTATACCTTGTCCATCATGTGTTTGTTCAGAGCGCTTTTGCTTGTGTGATCTACATATCAAACCGTCTGATAGCTTTGCCTTTGGCTGTACTGCTGACCGTTTGTTTTGCAATGCTTTTGTATCATGTTTCTAAATGGATCAGGACGCTGTGCATCGCGGTTTTCAGAAGACTGCCTAACTGAAAAGATCCATTCTGTCTGGGTAGATCTTTCGGTCGGGTTTCGGCTGCTTAGGCAGTGGATCATTATGGGGCAGCAACGGATGGCTTTCGGAAGGAGGAGCAATGCCTACCCTAGCAATAATCATAAACATCATACTGGTAATTCTGGAGATCGTGGATCTGGTCAAAAGCTTTCCAAAGCGCGGCTGGATAACGTTTGCGTTCTACACAACGCTGTCCAACATAATGACTTTCCTGTCGTCGCTGGTGCTGCTCGGGGCGTGCGCAAGCGGCAGCATGTTCGATGCCTCGGGCAATGCTGCCTGGTTTCCTGTAATTCTGCGCTATCTGGCCAGCTGCATGATGCTCATGACCTTCGTTACCACGGCCTTCATCCTTGTGCCCCTTGGCGGCAGCGCAAAAGAGCTGCTCTTTACGGAAGGGCTGCTGCATCACCTGGTCTGCCCCATCCTCTGCATCGTGTCCTATGTGTGCTTTGAGCCGCACGCGCGCGCCGGCGCCTGGCTGGTCCCCGTGCTGCTTACGTTCTGCTACGGAATGCTTATGTTCTGGCTGAACTACAAGCGCAGGATCGACGGCCCGTACCCGTTCTTCCGCGTGCACCGTCAGGGCAAGGGCGGCACCGTAATGTGGATGTGCATCCTTACCGCCATAATAACAGTAATGTCCTTTATCGTAAGGGCATTGGCGCGGTAAAAGGCTTTGTCGTCTAAGCGATCGTTCGCTTAGGCACTTGATCGTTAGGACTGCGGCGCGGCAGAGAGTTTTACCGTTAAGGCTATGGCCCGGCAGAGCCGCGGACTTACGGCAGAAGGCTTAGAATGTCCGAACCGTCGGAGCTTACAGGTATGCCCCTCACGCCGCATGCCTTTGCAACGGCCATGTCCGTGTCGGGGTCGTTGCCTATCATTACCGTTTCCGCCGGATCCATAGCGTGTTTCTGCATCAGTTCCTGCAGAAAGCGAGGATCCGGTTTTTTAATGCCCCGGTCGGAAGAAATGAAGATGTCGTTAAAGCAGTCCGCAATGCCGCACTGCTCCAGTTCCGGCATTGTAAAGACGCTCTGGGCGTTGGACAGAAGATAGACCCGTTTTCCTTGTTCCCTAAGGCTTTTGAGCATTTCCGGAACACCCGCAAAGCAGCAGAGCCTGTCTCTGGAAGTAATGCGGAAGAAGGTGGCCGTGGCTCTTGCCCAGGCCGTCTCCATTTTTTTTCCGCTCGGTTTTTTTAATGCTTTGCCGTCCGCCCGGGGCGCAGCATCGCCGGGCTCTGCTTCCTTATCCGGAGCTTCCTTCAGAAGTCTAAGGAAGACTGTTTCCAGTTGTATTTCCGGGAACATGGAGCCGTTCAGGGCGGCTAGTTTTTCTTCCTCTTCCCTGACCATGGAAAGGTACGCCTTGCGGAGCTCTTCCCCGGTCCATTCCGCGCCGTAAGAGCAGTACCACCCGGCCATCTTCTGCCAGAATTCCGGGCGTCCTTCGTCCGTGTGGATGTCCACCAGGGTACCGTATAAGTCGAAAATGTAGTTCCTGTATTCCATGATCCTGTCCCTGTACCGCGGACTTTCATATGTCCGCGAATGATCTCTACAGTTATAATACCGCAGTTTTCATACCGATTTCACTTTATTTTCAGCGAATGTGCGGTATAATATTACGTCATTATACTATTGTAAGGACTATTAGGTGAAAGACGATCTGTCGAATAAAAACATAATAACGGAGATCGATCCGGACTCCAAGGACTACACGGAGATCGACTACGATCAGCTGGATCGTCTGTCGGAACGCATGGACCGGCTCGAGGAGCTGATCAGGCAAACGTCGGCAGGCGCAGTATCTTCGGATACGGAGATCCGGCCGGAGCAGCCAGAGGTAGAGGAAGCCGCG
>JAEEGL013939830.1_pt1 | contig 17221 bp, 12 predicted proteins | sample 9134231 | NCBI WGS metagenome assembly JAEEGL01 (sample SAMN16246548, study PRJNA631951) | gut metagenome | biome: gut microbiome; feature: rumen; material: fiber-attached | host: Bos | place: Iran: Karaj | collected 2018-10
AAATCATCTTTGGTCATTTCATTGGAGATTTAGAAACTTTGAGAATCTTAGTTAAGATATTTTCTTTAAGAAATAGCAATTCTCATAATCATCAAACTTTAAAATAAGAAAGTTATTACAAAAAAATAATTAGTTTATAAGAAGCTAATTATTTTTTGTAAAATTTATAGATTTTATAATTAATGAGATTTAATTTTATTTATATTGATCTAAAAAATTAATAATATCATTTAATTCTTGATTTAAATATTTGTTAGATAAATCATTTTCATAATTAATATAATTTAATAAATTTCTAATTTGAAATTTAATATCATCATAATTATTAAATATATTTTTTATATGTATAATATTCTTTTTATCAATTAATTGTTTAATTGTTATTAATTTAATCATTATAATTATTTTTTCATATATTTCAAATTCTATTCATGCTTTTTTTGAAAAAGAATCTAATATATTAAAAATATTAGAATTATCAATTCAAATAAAATTTGAAAAATTGTTAATATAATTTTCATTATTAAAATCTAAAAAAACATTTAATATATTCATTTTAATATAATATTAAAAAATAAAAATTTTATTTAAACAATAATTAAATTGTTTATCAACTAATTTAATTTCTTTTGTAATTTCTTTTTGATATTCTTCTAATATATTTAAATAATTAATTAATTGTTGTTGTCTTTCTAAAGATGGTACTTTAATAAAAATTTTATTCCAATTTTGAAAATCAAATTTTATTTTACAACTTCAAGCAGGAATACATAATAAGTTTATTTTATATTTTATATTATTTGATTTTAAAATTAAATCAAAATAATTACTTAATATAATATTATTATTTAATTTAAAAATTGTATATAAAGAACTAATTAATCATTTTTCATCTTTCATTATTCAAATTGATCAAATATGCAATTTATTTCAATTATATCAAATTTCTCATTTTTGAATTATTTGATATTCTTCAATATACTTTTTAATTTCTTTATATTTGTTTAATTCATTTGAATTAATGATTCATTTATTATTTGTAATTGAATACAATTCAATATTTTCTTTATAAATATTTTTTCTTGAAATTTTTGTAATTAATTTTCAAATTGAATATTCATTCATTCATTCATTCATTCATTCATTCAGTCATTCATTCATTCCTTATGGGATTCATTATTATTTCGTTAAGTATTCAAGTGATTAATTTTAAAATTAAATTATTACTATTATTTAATTCTTCTTTTAAAATATTTATTTTATTTAAAGAATTAATAATTTTTATTTGTTTTTCAATTGTTGGTACATTAATATATATTTTATTCCAATTATTAAAATCAAATTTATGTTTTGCTCATCATTGTATATTTTGTTTTATTTTATGTTGTATAGTATTTGTTTTTAATAAATATAAAAAATATTCATTTAAAATAATATTATTATTTAATTGAAATGTTGTATATGCAGAACTAATTAATCAAATATCATCTTTCATTTCTCAAATAGATCATACATCAATAGCACTTTCATTATATCAAATTTCTCATTTTTTAATTACAAAATAATCAGATTTATTTTTTTTATATGTTTTATTTTTTTCAATTAAAGAAGATTTAATGATTCATAATGAATTTGAAATTGTATACACATCAATATTTTTATTATTTTTATTTCTTCTAGAAATTTTAGTAATTAATTCTCATATTGAATAATATTTTAAATTGTTATTCATTAATGAATTTGATTATTTAATATAAATTTGTTTTTTAATAATAGTCTTGATAATATTGCTAAGTTTATAAAGTTGTTTTGATGGTTGTTCACAAATTCTTTCATTCCAATTATTTTCAAGTTCTTCAATTTCTTTTAAAGAATTTTCTCTTAATTTTTCAATTCAATCATAATTATTTTCATTAGTGTATTTAATTAGATTTTTTATGAAAGAATATAATATGTTGTAATAATATAAGAAGAAATTTAATCTATCTTTTGTTCTATCATTTCACATAATTGTTATCATTTTATTTAATATAGTTCATACTTCATCAATATAGAAGTGTGCAAAGCAATATTCAATTAATTGATATATTCTAATCAAAAACATTTTATTTTTTGTTTGTTTATATCAATCAAGATATTTATCAGTTAATTCTTTTACATCTTTTAACATATATCATACTTTTTCATCTCATCTTTGAGATATATTATAATCTTTTAATATGAAATTTCATTTATTAAATGTTCATTTAGTAAATATTTGTTTAAAGAATCTTAAATTATTTCATCTACACATTTCAAATTTATTTTCATATATTTGATTTAATAATCAAAATTGTAATAATAATGAAGATATTAAATAATAATTATTTAATTCTCTAATTGATTTTCATTTTGTTGTTAATTCTTGTTCTGTAAAATTTCAATATGTTCAAATTGAATAACATTGTTGCACAGCTCAACCAGTTTGAATACATACTCAGTTTGGTATAGAACAAGGATTCTTATAATGTAATCTTTGTAATACAAATCATAATACAGTTTCTGGTATAATCTTATAATCAAATCAACAATCAACATAAAAATCTACTCTATCTTGAAGATTATTATCTTTAATTAATTGAATAAATTTTTCTAATTCTTTTCATAAATATTCATAATAATATTTATATATGTTTTCATCTAATAATCAATATGTTATTCATTTTCAAGTATTAAGAATTGAATCATAATCATCTTGAAATAAATCTTTTTTATATTTATCTAAGAAATCTTCTTTAAAATATCATACTTCTTTCATTCATTTAATTACACCCATATTAATTCATTCATCAACTTGCGAATTAGGTAATGAAAATCTTATAGTATGTAAATGTTTTGTATTTTTTAATACATCAATTGCATATTCAAAATGATAATCAGCATGATATAAATTAATTCACATCTTAGTATGTTCAGTATCAATATTAATAAGATTTTGTTTTGTTATTTCTGCTGCTTTTTGTCTATCTATTTCGTTAAAATTAACAAGAAATCTAAAATGTTTAATATTTTTCTTTAAGAATTTAGCAATTTGTCAATCTGTTGGAAAAACAAAATTTGTTATTAAATGTATTGTTAATCATTTTTGAATAAAATATGTCATGAGTTCACAAAAGTCTGGATGCATTGTTGGTTCTCATCATGATATAACAACTGATTTTCTTCATAAATCAATTTCAAAATTAGAATCAACAAATTTATCAGCTAATCATTTAACATAATCTTTATTAAAATATATTAGATCTTTATCTATTTTTCAAGCTTTAATTAATTCATCTCTTTTTTCTCAAAGAACTGAAGAATAAAAACAATAATCACAAGATAAATTACATATATCATCTAATACTATAACTGACATATTTTTGAATAATTAAAAAATTTAAAAACTTTTCATTTTAATTTATATTAATTATAGATTTGATTTAATGAAATAACAAAAAAGATATACTAGATTAGTAGTATATCTTTTTCTTGTATTTTAGAATATATTAAGCAGACCAAGTAGGTTGTGTACATCAATTACATCGAAATCAACTATGATTAGCTCAAACCTTGGTTACATTCCATCAAGATAAGTTTTTATTTATAGGAGCATTTAAATTACTTCAAGTTGTAAACATATTGTTCATATTAGTAACATTTGAAGTATCCCATTTTGTTATATCTTGATTAAAGCAGTGATTTTGTCTAAACATGTTTTCCATTGTTGTAACATTAGATGTATCCCAAGTACTAATATCTCAGTTGAATGTTAAATATAATGATGGTGTTCAACTCCGACTTTCTCGAATTCTTCGTGTATTATTTGCATTTGGAATATTTCTGTTATTACATTGTGGAGTTCGCATGTCTCATGGTCATCGTGACCGTGATCAAGATCGATATCACATATCTGCTCATGAATAGAATAATGAACTCATATCTGTAACTTTTGTAGTAATAATATAAGGTGATTTAGAAATATCTGTTCATCATATATAACTTTGTATTTGAGCTTTTGTTGATACAACATAATAAGTAGTTCAATTAACTCTATATTCTCAATCTGCCATTGCTGTATTTGTAATATATTTTGTTATTCAATTAGGTTTTGTTTTAACAGTTCTTAAATCAAATTTATTTGAACTAGACCAATTTGTTGCTCATGTATCATATCACGTCCAAGTATGAGTGTTTATTCATGTGAATAATGTTTTTGTACTTAAGTTTTGATTATATGATGTTGCTCAATTAAACATATTAGTTATATTACTAACTTTATTCATATTCCAACTTAAGATTGATTGATTATATGATGTTGCTCATTTAAATAAATTTGTCATATTAGTAATATTAGATGTATTCCAAGAACTAATTGATTTATTAAATGAAGTAGCTCATTCAAATACTCATGTTAAATCAGATAAATGTTCAATATCCCAAGAATTTATATTTCAATTAAATTCTGTATTATCTTTAAAGATATTTGTTATATCACTAACTTTTGTCGTTACTATATGATTTGAATCATATCATTCTGTAATTTTATTTTGTATATCTGTTTTATTTGAAGCTATATAATATAAATCATTTTCATTTAATCAAAGTCTATATTCTTCTCAAGTTTCTGCATTTTCTGTTGCTCTAACTGTTATTCAATTAGAAAGATAATATACTTCAGTTTGAATATATTTTCAAGTTTCTGCATTTTTATAAAATGAAATATGATTTCATTCTTTATCTAAAAATACTAATGTTCATGTAACATTTGTAATATATGAATTTGTTAAATCATTAATGTAAAATTCAACTGGAAAATTTTCATATAATCATGTTACAGTATTATAATAAACTACTTTATATTTATTAGCTTCTTTTAATATTCAAAATAAACTTCATGTATTTGAATCAATTGAATAAGATTTAAAGTCTATTCATATTAATCAATTTTCATATGATCAAGTTACATTAAAATATCAATTTCAATCAATATTAAATACTTTCCATTCTCAAGCAACTCAGTTATTAGGCATATTTTTAGTTATTATTTGATATTTTCAATTATTAATAATTTTTTTGAATAGAAAGTAAGTTCATCTAACTGATCAAATATTAGTAAATACATCTTCTAAATTATTATTTTTATACATATATAATTTTTTATCATATCTTCTTAACATTAAATCTAAATCTCAATCATTATCTATATCAATCCATTGATATTCTAAAGTATCAACTCAATCTAATACTTTTTTATAAATATAATCAGAAGGATCAAAGATAAATTCATATACTCTTTTAAATTGTATATTATCTTCAGATACATAGTTTTCATAAGTCATAATATCTTTTACTCAATCTCAGTTTATATCTTTAAATATTATTCAATTATAATTAAGTCAGTAAAATGCAATTACATCTTGTCATTCTGGATTTTCTAAAGTAATCTTATAATTATAAGTTCAATCAGAATTAGCTTTAGTTACAAAAGTATCATATTCAGATGAAGCAATTGTTGATCAAGTAGATTGTGGTTTCTTTTCTGTTGTTGTTGCTGTATTAAATGTTATTTTTGCAGTAGATGTTGAATCTTTTTTAAATCGATAAATTGGTATTCATCAAATATTTTGAGAATTTCAAATTCGATTATATACTTCTTTAACTCAATCATCACTTTTGAAAAATAGTTTTCATCATATAAATCAATAATCTTCTGTTCTATTTCATGCTCTAAAATAGTCTCGTAATGAATAATTTCTTACAGATCAACATCGAATATAATTAGATCATACTCATTTTGTTCTGTTATATCGAATATTAGTTTCTGAAAATTCTGAAGAACTTGTTCATGTTTTTTTAGCAAATAGTCTATATCGATCAACTCATCAATTTTGCATTGTTTTTCAAATATTTACATTTGTAGTAAATGTCCGTCAAGATCTACTACTTCATCATAATCAAAAATCTGGTCATCAATCTCATCTATACATTGATATAGAACAATTTTCATTTTGTATTGTTTTAGAATAATTAGCTGTATGATATCGAGATCATCATGGTTTTGATGTATAACTAGCCCAAATATGACTATAATTTTGTGGTATACATCATGAATAATTATCATTATTTAATTCATCTGTTTTGCTTTCAGAACAAGTATATCATGTTCGTCAACAATGTTCTTTAAATCGATCAGAATAATGAAATCAATCATTATCTACATATATTCGGTAACATACCCATCTTCAATTTGAAAAAGAATTATCTAATGGTTGATTATTCAATATTCAAGAAAAAATTGAATTAGTTGGATAATCAGTTTCTTGTTGTCGTCGTCAATCTGACCATCGTTTATAAAATGATAAAGTATTTCAAGAATTTGTAGATGCTGTTGTAGCTTTATATAAAATCAAATGATATATTTGTTTTCAATTTTCGTCTTCTAATCTAAGAAAATATGTATTAGCTTTAGCTGTATTATCAAATCAATAAAATTGTACTTGTTTAAAAGATTTTCAATTCCATTCATAAATAATAACTGTTCATCATGTATCAATTGTAATAATTTCATCTAATCAATTAGCATCAAGATCAACTGGTGTAACAGATGCATAAGATCAACTAGATTGAAAAGTATTTATTTGGTTTTGTAATGAATTTAAATATAAATCTCATGCTTCTAATTGATTTGATTGTTGTTGTTCTCTTTCAGCATAATTAAATGTTGTTCAATCTCATCAATATACTCAGTTTCATCATACTCATCATGTTCATCATCAACCTCATCATAATAATCATCTTTCTGCTAATCTGGTTAATATAGCTTCTAAATCTCAACTTGTTCATCATCATCAATATTGTGACATATTCATTCATTCAATTGAGAATAATGTATCATCAGCGTATGTTAAGAAAGAAAAAGAATGTACAAAAAATAGAGCAAGAATAGCTCAAGTTAAGAAAGATTTTTTCAAAAACTTAAAAAAATAATTTTTCATTTTTATTTCTTTCTCTCATAAAAAATAAAAATTTGGTTTATTTTTGTATCTTATACTATTTGGTTGTGTGTGTGTGTGTGTGTGTGTGGTTATGGAATCCCTTAAATTATCTGGTGTCATAATTTAAAAATTATTAACTAAAATAAATTTTTTATAAACATTTATTTTCTAATTAATTGAAAAATTTATTATTTGTTAATTCAATATTTATAATAGATGTTTTTCTAATTTGTAATTAATTTAATTAAAAAAGATAATTATTAATTAAAATAATTATCTTTAATATATTTAATTTTAATATGTTAACTTATTTATTATTCTCATTATTTTTTCAAATATTAGCTAATCATTTCATAGCATCTAATATTTCAATAGGTATCATCCATATAGTAGTATTAGATTGATCTGAACTTATATCATTTAATGATTCTAATGTTCTTAAATGTAATGCTCATGGTGTTGATGCTAGTAATTCTGCAGCTTTCTTTAAATTTTGAGCAGATGCTAATTCTCATTCAGAAGTAATAATCTTTGCTCTCTTTTCTCTTTCAGCTTCAGCTTGTTTTCAAATTGTTCTTTTTAAATCAGATGGTAAATTAATATCTTTTAATTCAACAGATAATACATTTACTCACCATGAATCTGATTTTTCATCAACTATTTCTTTAATTTTCATTGAAGCTTCTTCTCTTTTAGATAATAATTCATCTAATTCAAATTGTCATACTATATTTCTCATTGTTGTTAATGCAAATTGTGACATTGCATAATCAAGATTTCTAACATTTAATACTGCTTTTTCAACTTGATCTTCTTTTATCTTATAATATATTACAGCATTAACAGTACATGATATATTATCTTTTGTCATAGCTTCTTGACTTGGTACATCTACTGCTTTTTCTCTAATATCAACTGTAACTGTTTGCTCAATTAATGGAATAATTAAATTTAATCAAGGTGTTAAATTTCTAGTAAATTTTCATAATGTTAATACTACTTTTCTTTCATATTGATTTACCATTCTTATCATTAATAATAATACTACTAATATAATAGTTCAAATAGTATAAATTGTATTCCAGTCCATTTGTTTCTTTAAATTAAAGAAATAAAAATATATTATATTTATTATTATTTTTATATTCTCTTAGAAAATAAATAATATTTTCTATATTAAAGATGTAATTAATTTATACATAACAACTGTATAATTATTTATAAGATGTTATTATATCATTTAAATGATTAAATATTGTATAAATTAATTACGCTATGCGAGTGTGATGTAGTTGGTGTAGCATAGCAGACTTCAGCTCTGCTTGTACGGATTCAAGTTCCGTCACTCGCTTATTTCAAATTAAATAACTTTATTATTAATGAGTTATTCTGAGGTAGCTCAGTCGGTTAGAGCAGTTGGCTGTTAACCAACGTGTCGAGAGTTCGAGTCTCTCTCTCGGAGAATTAAAATAATAAGGTTCTACATAAAAAAGATATACTATTAAGTTAGTATATCTTTTTATTTTTATTAAATAAATTATTTTTTCCAAGTTGGTAATTTACATCAAGATTTACATTGAATATTATCATGATATATTACTTTATCTACATTCCATCATGATATGTTTTTATTAAATGCAGACGAAAATGTACTAGTGGTTGTAAATAGATAATTCATATTAATTACATTTTGAGTATTCCATTTTGTAATGTCTTGATTAAAGCAATGATTATTTTTAAACATGCTATCCATATTTGTTACATTAGATACATCCCAACTAGATATATTTCAATTAAAAGATAAATCATAAGTAATTGTTCAAGTATGTTCAGAATCTCGACAAGTTCGTTGATTACTTCAACAATTTTTATTTGGAATATTTCTATTACTACAAATTGGTTGTCGCCGTGTTCGTCAACTTCGGTGTGTTCTGTCTTGTTGAATTATTGAATCACTTGTTTCTGAATAAAATAATTTTGACATATCTGTAACTTTTGAAGTACATATATATGGTGATTTTGTTGAATCATTTATTGTTGTTAATACTAATGTTTGAATTTGTTCTTTGGTTGATACAACATAATGATTTGTTCAATTAATTTTATAAGTTCAATCTGATAAATCTAATGGACAAGTTTTTGTTACTCAATTATCATCTAATATAATTGATCTAAATTGTGGTCTATTTTCTTTTTCTAATGCATCTGCTCAAGTATTCCATCAAGTCCGTGTATGTGTTGTAATTCAATCAAAGAATGTTAAATGACTTATATCTTGATTAAATGAAGTAGCTCAATTAAATATATTAGCAATTGTTGTAACATTTCATACATCCCAAAATTTAATTCAAGAATCATTAAATTCTGTGTTATTTTGAAATAATCAAGACATATCAGTTACTCTAGTAGTAATAAGATGTCAAATATCATATCATTCATTTATTTTATTAATTAAATCTGTTTTATTTTCAACAATATAATAATTTTCTCAATTATACATATATTCATTTCAATTAACAGCTTCTTCTACACATCTTAATGAATATCAATTAGATAATCTGTATATCATATTCTTGTAATATTTTCAAGTCTCTGTATTTAATGAATAAGATATATTAGTTCAATCAACTGTTAAAAATGATATACTTCAATTTTCTCAGTTTGTTATATATTTACTAGATATATCTTTTACATAAAATTCTTGTGGAAAATCTTCAATTAAATTAGTTATTTTGTTATAATAAAATACTTTCCATTTATCTACATCTTTTTGTATTCATACAACACTTGAAGTTTTTCAATCAATATTAAATTTCTTATAATTTTGTCATATTAATCAATTTGAATAACTTTGTGTTGCATTATAATATCAATTTTCATTCATTGAATATATTTTCCATTCTCATACAATTCAATTATTTTGTTTATTTTTTGTTATTATTTCTACATTTCAAAAATATAAATTTTCAATAATAAAATGTTTTCATCTAATAGATCATATATTTTCAAATGAAGTAGATACATCATTATTTTTATAAAGATGTAATTTTTCATCATATCTTCTAACAATAATATCTAATTTTCAATCTTTATTAATATCAATCCATTCATATTCTAAAGTATCAATTCAATCTAAAACTTTGTCATAAGTATATGTTGATGGATTGAATATAAATAAATATATTCTTTTAAACTTAATATTATCTTCTGAAACATAATTTTCATAGGTCATTATATCTTTAACTCAATCTCAATTAATATCTTTAAATATTATTCAGTTATAATTAAGTCAATAGAAAGCAATTATTTGAGATCAATCTGGTTTTTCTAATGTTATCTTATAATTGTATGTTCAATCAGAATTTTGTTTTTTAACAAAAGTATCATATTCAGTATCAACAATAGTATTTCATTCAACATAAGGTTGAGATTCTGATGAACTTCATCAAGTATTGAAAGAAGATCAAGCATTAGAATTATCTTCTATTTCTACATATCGATATACATTTTTTCAAGCTAATTTATTTGTATTTCAATAAAAAGAATAAAATTTTGTTTTATTTTCATTATTCTTAAAAAATAATTTTCATTCTGAATATCAATAATCTCATTCATTATTTCATCAATATATAAATTCTATTAATGAAAAATCTCTGTTAGTATTATTACATCGATGAGATCATCAAAATACATCTGATTTGTTTTTTCAATAATTTCATCATTTATAGTAAAGTCTAAAATAATTAGATCATCGACTTCATTGAAATCTTGAATCTAGAGTTAATGATATTCAAGAAGGATCATCATAATAAAAAGATTCACACCATCATCTTCATGAAAACATATTTGTTAATCAATATCACTCTCATCGTACAATTCAAAATCGTTCATTTCAAGATCAGTTTCGTCATCATCATAATGCATCATGTCGATATCAATGTCTATTTATTTTTATATCTGATGCTTTTTGAGACATTGTAAATTCTTTTAAATGTAATCAATTAGTATCAACAGTTACATAATTACATTTTCAACTTACATCAGAATATACTTTTATACATGGATCATAACATCAAGTTTCACATCTTGGTTGATAATATGAAGTAATTTTTCATCAAGTAATGATTCTTCATTTTGATACATCAGATAATGAAGAAGCAAATACTGTTTTTGTAGCAGTTCAACTATCTCAAAAAGTTAATGCTTTTTCTTTATTAATAGTTCATTTATGATAATCAATTAGATAATATACACTTTCTCAATTTTCATCTTCTAATCTTAAAAAATAAGCATTATCTACATTTAAATTTTCTATTCAATAAAAATTTGTTTTTCTAAAACTAGTTCAATTAAATTCATAAACATACAATAAATTATCTGAATCAATTCAAACAATTTCTTTTGTTCAATTATTATCAAGATCTACTGCTTCAACGTCAGAATATTCACTATTTTGAAGAAATTCAATTTGTTTATCTAATTTAGTTTGATATATATCTTCATTAACTTGAACATTATTAGAATTAGAATTATTATCTCTTTGTTCTCAAGTATTGTTTCAATTCCAATTTCATCAATTTAATCATTGTAATATTTGTTGTAATTGTTCAGCTGTTAATCATCAACTTCATCATGAAATTGAACTATTCATATTCATACCTTCTATTGAAAACAGAGTATCATCTGCATAAATTAATGAAGATATATTTGAAAGAAATAAAATGAAGATTGCTAATGTTAAGAAAGATTTTTTTATTACACTAAAAAAAGCAATTTTCATTTTTATTGCTTCTTTAAAAAAATAAAAAAACTTCGTTAATAATTTTTGGTTATGTGTGTGTGTGTGTGGTTATGGATACCACCTTCGTTTTTTAAATTATCTGGTGACATAATTTAAAAATATAATAATTAAAATTATTAATAGTGGCGAATATTGATAATTTCATTATTTGTTAATTATATTTATGATAGAATCATACTTAAAACATTTAAAAATTAAATAAAAAAAGATAGTCAATTAAGACTATCTTTTAATATTTAAGAATATTAATTATATTACCAATAAATTGTATCTCATGAATCATCAAAGTTATAATTACTTGAACTTGATGATCGATCTGTTGTATCATTACTATTTCATCATACTCGTTTCCAAATATTTGAAGTTGTTGCTCATTTAGAATCAAATTCTTTACTGTATCAATCAATTGCAATTCTTACATGATCTTCACTTGAATAAACATGAGATCGTAAATTTTTAGAATTTGTTCATCACATAATTAACATTATATAAGCAATTGTATTTGTTCATGCACATGGTCATTGTTTATTATACCAAGTTTCAAATGCACTTCCTCATCGTTTTGTATTTCGTCATACATTATAATCATTAAATAATTTAACTATTCATTTTAATGTTCATTCTACATTTCATTTTTTAACATAAGATTCAAATGTTTTAAAATCTTGTACTGCTTTATTTTGTGCTTCTTTTTGAGAATATCATTTATCATATTGATATCAATCAGCAAATATTTTTAATTGTCTTATTAAATATTGTGCATCTGTAGAATTATAATTATTATTAATTGATTTTATATAATTATCATATGTTGTATTATCTGTTGTTTGATTATTATTGTTGTTATTTGATGAACTTCAATCTCACCAATCTATTTCAAAATCATCTACTGAATTAAATCAATTATTTACTTTATCATTAACATAATTTGAATTTGAATTTCATGATACATTAGTATCTGTTCTAGAATTTTTAATAGCTTCTTCTTTTTGTTTATTTATTTTATCTTGTACATTTGTATTAGTAGTAGTATTTGAATTAGATGTTCAATTCTCTACTTCATCTAACATATCTTCAATTAATCAAATCATTATTTTAGCATTCAATCTAGATTGTGCAGATTGTTTTTTAGAATTATATATATCTTCTAATGCACTCTTTAAAGATTTTAAATCTTTTTTATATTGAGATGTCTTAGATTGAATTAATCTTCAATTATTAAAATAATTTTTAAATACTTGATATTGTAACAAATTTTGAAATTGTGTTACTTTTTGATCATTTACTCTAAATGTAGCTTGAACTTCTTGAGTATGTGATCAAAAATTAGCAGCACTAACTTGTTGCAAACTTGGCATCAATACAGAACATGCTACCATTACCCAAATAGCTGTTTTTGCAAGAACTTTTCAAAATCCAAAATTTTTCTTTTTATTTTGTTCTTGAATAGTTTTTTCTTCAAATGATTTAAACATTTGTTTTCAAATTGAATTTAAAAATTTATCAGAATAATCTAATCATTCTGCAATAAGTCAATATTTATAACATGTATTAATCAATTCTTTTTTATTTGATTTATTAGTTAATGTTCATTGACTTATGAAAAACATAATTGAATTTTCATAATAATTAATTAATGACTGACTAACTGATTGATATCTTTTCTTTTCTTCTTCAGTAATTTGTTTTCATGAGTTAATTTTTTTACTTAACTTATGATATTCAACTTCCATCTCTTCTTCAATTTTTGTATTAATTCTTTTATTCAAGTCTCGTCAATTTAATTCATTATTTAAAATTGCATGAATTATGTTTGTATAAGCATCATTTGTATCATCAACTTTGAAAAAGTTTTCTTCTTTATTCATACAATAATAATCTTATTTAAATAAATAATTAATTTTATAATAGCAAACTTTTAAAGAGATTTGAATCAGAATCTAATTATTCAATATTAAGTTTTCTAAGTTACTTTGAACTTGATCAAAATATTTATTATATTCATTTAATATTTCTTCTTTAAAATCTTCTTTAATAGCTTTATTTAAAGAACTTATATAATATTTTTCAGCTTGAGAATATTTTAATTCTTGAAATAATTTTAATTTAAAATCATTTTCAAAGAAATCAGCTCATTCTCTAACAATATATAAATTTCAAGATTTTTTTTCAAATGAATCATTAAATATTTTAACAATATTTGAATAATATATAAACATCTTTTCAAATAATATTCATACTATCTTTTTAGAAAAATTTCTAATCCAATAATCGAATGAATATCCAAAGAATTCATCTCTTAATATAGCTTTAACATTTAAAGCTTTTTCAGTACATTTTTTATCTAACACTCAATATATTATTGAATAATAATAATCTTGACATTCTTCTTTTTTAAAATCATAATTTTTATCTCATATACATGTCATGTCAAAATATCATATATACATATTTCTATATTCCATTCATTGTTCTGCATTCTCTTCTTTATATAAGATTTTTTTTACAGAATAATCAATTCAAAATTCATTATATCATTTTCTAATTAATGCTTCAAATATATCTGGTTTTAAAGAAATTCTAGCTATTTGAAAAAATAATGATTTCAATCTTCTGTTATTTTTAATTTTCATTTTTATCTGACGTTCTTGTTCTTTTGTTAACATTTTATATTCTAATTATTTGTTTTTTCCAGATAAGATAAGAAAAAACTAAAATAAATACAATAGCTCATAATCAAGCAATAGGCCAGAAAGATTTAACTCATAAAATATTAGGAAATATAATATCTGCAGATATATCTCATTTTTCTTGAATTTTATAAGTTACATTTTCTGAAGATTGTATAAATATTCAATTATTTTCTAAGATAGTATAATTTTCTTTTTCTTGTGGTTTCTTATTTCATACATATAAGAATATTTTGTTCTTATTATTAAGTTCTTCAAAAGAATTAAATTCAATATTTACTCATACATAATATAATTTTCAATCTTTAATTACTTTAAATATATAAGATTGTTTTGTATCAGATTGTTGTAAAGATATTTTTGGTAATGTAATAATTTCTTTATATCATTCATTTGTTTCTTCAAGTGGATAATAATATGAATCATTCATAGTAAAAATTAATTGATCTGATGTCATAGTTTCAATAAACAAATTTCTTTGTACATTTTGAGCAAAAGAAATATTTCACACAAAAAAACAACATAATCAAAGAATCATTAATCATAACTTTTTAATTGACATGTTGTTTTGTATATAAGAACTAAAATTTATTAATTAGATGTCTTATTTGTAGTATTTGTTTTCTTTTGTGTTGAAGTGTTTGTATTATTAGTTTTCTTTGTTGTATCACTTGCTGTTTCTTTAGTATTTTTAGTTTTATTTGTATTATTTTTATTTGTATTATCAACTTTAATATCTCATGAATCTACAGTAACTGCAGTAGTTCAAGATCATTCTTTAACATCAACTTCTTCTTCATTATTTAATTTTCATACTATTGAATCTTCATTATCTTTTTCAAGAGCTAATTGTTCTTCAGATTTACAAGCTTGTTGTCAACTTTCAGTAGTATAAAGTTCACAGTAAATCTTTTTAAGAGATCAAGTATATATTCATCTGTAATAAGAATCATATTTTTTTAAGAATTCAATTATTTGTTCATTTCATCAAGTTACATTTGGTTTTAATCAAATATTTAATGCATATTTTTTAATTTCAGTAGATTTTAATCATTCATCTGAATCAAGATGTATTTCATCTAGAGAATATTCTGTAATAATTCACATCTCTTTTACTTTTTCAAGATTTCTGTATAATTTAAGAAGATCTTCAATATCAGGTGAAGAAAAAGTTAGAGACAATTGTGTTTCATTTCTATTTAGACTTAGAGATGTAACAAAGTTATTATCAGGTAAAGCATATTCAATTAATCAGAATATTTCAAGAATATACATTTCAGATTTTTTTTGAAAGTAGTCTTCAAAGAAATCAAGTCTATCATTTAGTTCTTGTGAAGTAGCATTTCAAATACTATCAATTTCCATATTTAAAGTATTATTTGAAGTTATTTTACTTTGATGTTCTTCTTCAGTTTGTTTAACAATTGTATCAAAATAGAAAGTTCATCAATACAAAGCTCAACAAAGTATTGCTAAAGCAAGAAGAATTCAAATAGCTTTTTTAGACATAAGAAATTGAAAATTATGTAAAAAGTTAATTAATATTTAATAGATAGATTATTAATTAAGAGATATTTTAATAACTTTTAATTCATTATTACATACTCTATTTTTCTTATTATATTTTTTTAATCAGTTATCTTTGAGAATTGAAAAGAAATCACTTATAATTTCATATACAGGTTTAACTCATTTTAAAGTAGTTTTTCATTTTGTTAGTAGATATAATCATAATATGAAGATGAATAATCAAATATACAATATAGGTGTTTTAAATATTAATTTGAAATCATTATATTGTTGATATAAGAAAAACAAGAATATAGCAAAAAGAAACATATATATGTAGAAAAAAGTTCAAGATTTTTTAAAACTAATTTCTCATTGTCTTGTATTGTTTATATGTCTTTTTTTGAAATAATTAGTTTTTTCTACTAAACTACGATGATCTACTTTTTCAACTACTTCAGCCATGTGTTATATTGAAATTTAAATAATATCATTTTAATAATAGATGAAATAAAATATATAAATAAAAAAAGATATACTAGATTAGTAGTATATCTTTTTTGAAGTAAAATATGTTAGAATATTTTATCATTTCCAAGTAGGCCAAGTACATCAGTTACATGCAACTCAAGTATGATTAGCTCAAACTTTATTTACATTCCAAGATGAAATATTTTGTTTAAATGCAACTCATGTGTGTTCATTTGAAAATATATAATTCATATTAGTAACATTATGAGTATCCCATTTTGAAATATCTTGATTAAAGCAATGATTTTGTCTAAACATATTTTCCATTGTTGTAACATTTGATGTATCCCATGATGAAATATTTCAGTTAAATGTTAAATATGTAGTTGCTGTTCAACCTCGAAATAAAACTCGATTCCGTCGATCTGGATGATTTTGAGAATTATTTGGTACATTTCTATTTCAACAATTTGGTGTTCGTCGAGAACAACTTCGACATTTAGATCGATCAGAATTTGGTGAAACTAATCATCATCAATAGAATAATCAAGACATATCTGTAACTTTTGTAGTAATAATATAAGATGATTTTGAACTATCTGTTCATCATAGATATTCTTGGATTTGAGCTTTTGTTGAAACAACATAATATGTAGTTCAATTAATTATATAAGTTCAATCAGCCATTCATGTATTTGTAATATATTTAGTAACTCAATTAGATTTTGTCATTA